>Ga0187779_10000013_pt1 | contig 144680 bp, 142 predicted proteins | sample 1015_Q2_SP10_10__FD_132435 | JGI IMG/M metagenome (GOLD analysis project Ga0187779, IMG submission 132435) | Tropical peat soil microbial communities from peatlands in Department of Meta, Colombia - 1015_Q2_SP10_10_MG | ecosystem: Environmental > Terrestrial > Soil > Wetlands > Peat | place...
AAGGGCGCGTTCCCACGTGTTACTCTCCCGTCTGCCGCTGCCGTATTGCTACGGCCGCTCGACTTGCATGTGTTAGGCCTGCCGCCAGCGTTCGCTCTGAGCCAGGATCAAACTCTCAAGTTGGATGAGATTGATTCCGGCTGTCACGTTTGCGCAGTGACGACACTGGGAAGTGTCATCACATTGACGAGGTCCACCCACTGATCTTGCGATCAGCGATGTACCTTAAACGTGAACCGCCGATTTCTCTTCCAAAGCCACTCCCATAGAGAACTGCTTCTCCACGGGAAGCGGCCCGCAAGGACTCCGCCGTCCACGTTTCTCTTTCTTCCGATTCACTTTTCAAACAGCCCGGAGACCACGGCAGTCTCCACCCTCCGGCGAACCGGAGAGCCGTCGAAGCCCATGCATCCGAAACTGTCGGATGCTGTTTCACTATTCCAGTGAGGAGCTTCAGAGGCGCGCAATCGCGCCGTAAGCGGACGGCGCGCCGGAAGGCGTTATATAGGCTTCACACTCGGGGAATGTCAACTCAAAAGGCCGATAAATGGGGCATATTTTTACTGGACACCTCTCGGGCGGCGCCTGTTTCGGGCCCAAACGCCGCACTGAGGCCATATTCATAGGCCGTCCTTGCACTTAATCTCGAGGGATGGAACCGCAAGCGGGGGCTTTCCGCCGCCGTCGTCAGCTGAATTCACCACGCTTAAGGCCCCATCGTTGACGGGTCTTGAGGCAACCGGCATCGTGCCGCGCGTGATTCAAGCAGCTTGCCGGCGGCGATTGGGCTGAGTTTTGCGTGACCCATCTCCGATCGCAGGCGCAGGGGACGGCGAGCTTGGACCATTCACGTTCGCGCGGCGCAATCAAAGCGAGGCAGCCCGAAGCCATTGAGCTCGGCAACGAGCCGCCGCTGTCGGTCGACGGCGGCACCAGCGGCTTCGTCGATCGCCGCCGCGTCTCGGTGCAGTGGTTTGCCGGCACGATCCTAACCGCGTTGTGCGGCGCTGCTCTTATGGGCGGCGCCGTTTTCACGTCGCTTGATGGCCAAGCCAATTTCGCCGCTTTGCCGGAGCGTGTCGAGGTTGCATTGCGAGGCGCGCTTGGCGCCGCCGGCGACAAGCTCGGCGTGTCGCGCAAGAGCGATCGCCTGCCGACCGCGGAAGAACCGAGCTACATGCGGCAGATCATCCGTGTGTCAACCACGACACGTGCCGGCAATCACGAGATCGTCCGGGTGCGCCCGTTCGTACGCATCGCCGGAAACCTGTCGCTGACCGTCTCTGATCTTTCCGCGAATATTCCAGCATTCAATCCGCAGCGGATGCTGGCCGAATCTGCGCCTGGCGATACGACCGCCGATGCGCCGCCGGAAGCGCAACCGGATGCCGAAGTTGCTTTCGTCATGCACGACCTCGGGCCGATGCTGCCGAAACTCAAGATCGCGCTGCTCACGCCGCCCGACGAAGTAATGGCGCGCGTGCATGAGGCGGCCGATTGGAATTCCAAGTCGGCCAGCCGCGGACCGATCGCGCCCGATGTCACCGGTATCAAACTTGCTTATGCCGGCGTCGCCAATCCCGATCCTTATGCGGGCTTTGAAGCACGCATCGTTCCCGAGAACATCACCTTGCTCGCCAAGACCACCGACCAGACGACCGGCGGCAATCCGATGGGTGACAAGGTCATCCTAGCGAAGAAGGGCGACACGGTCGCTGCCCTCATCAAGGATCTCGGCGGAACGCCGGAAGAACTCGCCGAAATCACGCAGTCGCTGGGCCCCTATGGTAGGCCGAATGTGCTCAAGGACGGCCAGAAGCTGCGCGTGATGCTGACGCCCGTCCCGGACTCCAAACGGCTGCAGCCGGTTCGCGTGATCGTCGCCGACGAATCGAGCGTGCTCGCCGCCGTCGCCCTCGCCGACACCGGTAAATATGTCCAGGTCGATGTGAAGAACGTCGACACCGAGGTGGCGGAAGCGCAGGAGGACAGCAATTCCAACAACAGCGACAGCGGGGGCGTCACCCTCTATCAGAGCGTTTATGAGACGGCGCTGCGCGATCAGGTGCCGCGCCCGATCATCGACGATCTAATCCGCATGTATTCATACGACGTCGACTTCCAGCGCAATGTGCAGCCGGGTGACTCGTTCGAAGTGATGTATGCGGGCGAGGACGAGCAGCAACCTTCGGTCGACAGCCACAACGATGTGTTGTTCGCGACGCTCACCGTCGCTGGCGAAAGCAAGAAGCTTTATCGCTTCCAATCGCCCGATGACGGGATCGTCGACTACTACGATGAGGATGGCAAGAGCGCGAAGAAGTTCCTGGTTCGCAAGCCGGTCGCTGAGGCTGTGATGCGTTCGGGCTTCGGGCTGCGCCGCCACCCGATCCTCGGCTACACCAAGATGCACACCGGCGTTGACTGGGCCGGCCCGATGGGCACGCCGGTCTATGCCGCCGGCAATGGCGTGATCGAAAAGGAAGGCTGGGAGTCGGGCTACGGCAAGTTCATCCTGATCCGTCACAACAACGGTTACGAGACCGCCTACGGGCACATGAGCGGCTATGCGCGCGGCGTCGACGAAGGCACCCATGTGCGCCAAGGCCAGGTCATCGGCTTTATGGGCTCGACCGGCCTGTCGACCGGCTCGCATCTGCACTTCGAAATTCGCGTCAACGGCCGCTTCGTCGATCCGATGCGCATCAAGCTGCCGCGCGGCCGCGAACTGCAAGGCCCGATGCTCGCAACGTTCGAGCAGGAGCGTGCGCGGCTCGACTCAATCATGTCGCGCAAGCCGGCGCGCGTCGCGACGCGATAGCCGATCAGCGGTAACGTGAAACGACCAACGCCCCGTTTTCGCGGGGCGTTGTGTTTTGCCGATCACGCCGCCTGGGCGAGCTTGCCGTTGAAGGTGAGCCCTTGCTTGCCGGCGGAAACCGAAACGGTCTCGCCATCCTTGATCGTTCCGGCGAGGATCATCTCGGCAAGCGGGTCCTGCACCGACTTCTGGATCACACGCTTGAGCGGCCGCGCGCCGTAAGCCGGATCCCAGCCTTTGTCGGCGAGCCATTCGCGCGCGCTGGCATCGAGCTTGATGACGATCTTGCGGTCGTCGAGCAGCTTCTGCAGCCGCGTGACCTGGATGTCGACGATGCGGGTCATCTCCGACTTCTTCAGCCGGTGGAACAGGATGATCTCGTCCACGCGGTTGAGGAATTCGGGGCGGAAGGCTGAGCGCACCACCGCCATGACCTGATCGCGCACGGCATCGGTGTCCTGCCCTTCCGGCTGGTTGACCAGGAATTCGGCGCCGAGGTTCGACGTCATCGCGATCAGCGTGTTGCGGAAATCGACGGTGTGGCCCTGGCCGTCGGTCAGGCGACCATCGTCGAGCACTTGCAGCAGAACGTTGAACACATCCGGATGCGCCTTCTCGATCTCGTCGAACAGCACAACTTGGTAAGGCCGGCGCCGCACCGCTTCGGTGAGCGCCCCACCCTCCTCGTAACCGACATAACCCGGAGGCGCGCCGATCAGCCGCGCCACCGCATGCTTCTCCATGTACTCCGACATATCGATGCGGATGAGCGCGTTCTCGTCGTCAAACAGGTACTCGGCGAGCGCCTTGGTCAACTCGGTCTTGCCGACACCCGTCGGCCCCAGGAACATGAACGAGCCGATCGGCCGGTGCGGATCCTGCAAGCCGGCGCGGGCACGGCGCACCGCGGTCGAAACCGCCTGCACGGCCTCCTTCTGGCCGATGACACGCTTACCGATCTCGTCTTCCATGCGCAGAAGTTTTTCCTTCTCGCCCTCGAGCATCTTGTCGACCGGCACGCCAGTCCAGCGCGACACGACCTGAGCGACATGATCGGCGGTGACGGTTTCCTCAACCATCGCGCCTTTGGCTTCGCTCTTCTCGACGGCAGCGAGCTTCTTCTCGAGCTCGGGAATGCGGCCATAGGCCAGCTCGCCCGCACGCTGATATTCGCCCTTGCGTTGCGCATTAGCGAGTTCGGCACGCAATTGGTCGAGCTCGGTCTTGAGTTTCTGCGCCTCAGAGAGCTTTTCCTTTTCCGATTTCCAGCGACTGGTGATGTCAGCCGATTTCTTTTCCAGCGTCTTCAACTCGGCCTCAAGGTTCTTCAGCCGATCCTTGGAGCCGGAATCGCTCTCTTTCTTCAGGGCCTCCTGTTCGATCTTCAGCCGCACGATCTCGCGGTCGATCGAGTCGAGTTCTTCAGGCTTCGAGTCGACCTGCATCTTCAGCCGCGCAGCCGCTTCATCGACGAGATCGATGGCCTTGTCGGGCAGGAAGCGGTCGGTGATGTAGCGGTTGGACAGCGTCGCGGCGGCAACGATCGCTAAATCGGCGATGCGCACGCCGTGATGCTGCTCGTACTTGTCCTTGAGGCCGCGCAGGATCGAGATCGTGTCCTCGACCGACGGCTCGCTGACGAAGACCGGCTGGAAGCGCCGTGCCAAAGCCGCATCCTTCTCGACATGCTTCTTGTACTCGTCGAGCGTGGTCGCGCCAATGCAGTGCAGTTCGCCCCGCGCCAGCGCGGGCTTCAGGAGGTTGGACGCGTCCATCGCGCCGTCGGCCTTGCCGGCGCCGACAAGCGTATGCATCTCGTCGATGAATAGGATGTATTCACCGGCCGCGCCGGTGACTTCCTGGAGCACGGCCTTGAGCCGCTCCTCGAACTCACCGCGATACTTGGCGCCGGCGATCATGGCACCAAGGTCGAGCGCGAGCAGCTTTTTGTCGTGCAGGCTCTCCGGCACATCGCCGTTGACGATGCGCAGCGCGAGACCTTCGACGATCGCGGTCTTGCCGACACCGGGCTCGCCGATCAGCACAGGATTATTCTTAGTCCGGCGCGACAGCACCTGTATGGTGCGGCGGATTTCCTCGTCGCGGCCGATGACTGGATCGAGTTTGCCTTCGCGCGCGACCTGCGTGAGGTCACGGGCATATTTCTTCAGCGCGTCGTAAGCATTCTCCGCCGAGGCGGAATCCGCCGTGCGGCCCTTGCGCAGCGCGTTGATAGCAGCGTTGAGGCTCTGCGCATTGACGCCGGCCTTCGCCAGAATCTTTCCGGCGTCGCTGTCCTTCTCGAGCGTCAACGCGAGCAGGAGCCGCTCGACGGTGACGAAGCTGTCGCCGGCTTTCTCGCCGGCCTTCTCCGCGGCATCGAACACGCGTGCCAGCGCCGGATCGAGATAAATCTGCCCGCCGCCGCCGCCGGATACTTTGGAGCGCTTGGCCAGCGCCGCCTCGACCGCCTGCAAGGCCTGTCGCGAATTGCCGCCGGACCGATCGATCAGGCCCGCCGCCAACCCCTCGGGGTCGTCGAGCAGAACCTTGAGCAGATGTTCGGTGCCGAATTGCTGGTGGCCCTCACGCAAGGCGAGCGATTGGGCAGACTGCACGAACCCGCGGGCGCGGTCGGTGTATTTCTCGAAATTCATGTCTCACTCCCTCGGCCCATAATGGCGCCGGACGAAAGACGGGTCCCCGAAGGCGGCCCGCCTGGTGACTATATTGGGTTCCTTGGTCGCAGTTTGAAGACCTGGGCTTATTGATATAGGTCAGCCTTAACAGGCCACCGTTCCATGCCCGAAGCTCGAATCCAGGCCATTTACCGCTATCCGGTTAAAGGTCTCTCGCCGCAGGCCCTGCCATGGACGTCTCTTGCCGTTGGGCTCACTCTACCTGCCGATCGGCTTTACGCCATCGAGAACGGTCCGTCCGGCTTCGACCCGGCCGCTCCCTCTTATTTGCCCAAGCAGCAGTTTCTGATGCTGATGCGAAACGAGCGGCTTGCTAGCCTGCGCACCGAATTCGACGAGGCGATCCACACTTTGAGCATACGCTGGGAGGGCCGCGAGGCCGCGCGCGGCGACCTGCGCACCAAGGAGGGGCGGCTGGCGATCGAAGCCTTCTTCCGCCGCTTCATGCCGCACGAATTGCACGGGCCGCCCAGAGTGCTGTTTGGCGAAGGTCACAGCTTCTCGGACGTCGCCAAGAAAGTCGTTTCGATCATAAATCTAGCGTCCGTTGCCGAGGTGGAAGCAGCGGCCGGCGCACCGGTCAATCCGCTGCGCTTCCGCGCCAATCTCTATGTCGCGGGCTGGCCGGCTTGGCACGAATTCGATCTGCTCGACCGGGAGATTTCAGCCGGCAACGCGCGGCTCAAGGTGGTCAAACGCGTCGTGCGTTGCGCGGCGACCGAGGTCGACCCGGACACCGGAATCCGTGATCTGCCGATCCCCCGCATCCTGATGGACAATTTCGATCACGCCGACTGTGGCGTTTACGCCGAGGTCATCGCGCCGGGCGAAATCGCCGTCGGCAGCCCGATCGCATCAGTCTGACTAGAAACGGCCAGCCGTCTGCTGCACACGCTGCTCACGCTGCGGCGGCAACGGGCGCACCGGCTTTGCCGCGCGCATTGGCGGCGCGGTAGGCTTCGGGTCGTCCTTCAGCCGGCTCAGCAGGTCCGCGATCAGCGGATCGAGCGGCAGATCGTGGTTCGACCCTGCTGGCCGCGGCGCCTGGCGCACCACGCGCCGGCCCGCCGACACTTGCGGTGCGGAGGAGCGCTCGCTTTCCGCGCGAATCGCAGCGATCAGTTCGGCAATCGGTGAATCAAGTGCAAGCTCTGAAGAGGTCGTCGGCGCGCCACGCGCTGCAAATTGCGTCGTCACCGCGCGGTTACCGGTCGGCATAACGTAGGCGATCACACGCGCCCGCGAATAAACGGCCTCGCCGACACGCTCGTTATGATTGCCTGAGATAATGATCGGGTTACCGTTCTTGTCGATGCCGGACACGACGCCAACATGCCCGCCGCGCTTGCCGCGGGTCAGCACTGCGATAGCGCCGACGCGCGGTTCGGAAATGCGCCGGCCGTAATAGGCGAAGGACTTAGCCGCGTCGGAATTGGTGCCGGTGTAGCCGGTCCTGGCGAGCACCATGTTCATGAAGGTCGCGCACCAGAGCCGTTTGCGCGCCGTCGGATTGGTGCCCATGTATTTGCGCGCTTCGCTGACGAGCACGGACGGCTCGCTCGAGGCCGGCACGGTGCCGGTGAGTGTGACGATGCAGCCGATGGCGAAGATGATCCGACCGCTGTGACGCATTGCGGGCCCCCGTTTGCCCCAGTGTTCTTCTGCGCGCCGGCTTATTGCCGACGCGATCAACGGGAACTAGCACGGCGGTTTCCGGCGGACGGATTCGTTTGAATTAACGGTGAAATGAAATGGTTTATGCCGCGCACGTAACCTTAATGCCGGAACCGCGCACGCAGAAAAAATCGCGCCCGCTTTTGGCGGAGCGCGATTGCTTCGAGCGCGTTGCGTTACGGCATCACGTAGGTCGAGATGCGCGAGCGCGGATAAACCGCTTCGGCGACGGTGTGGTTGTGATTGCCCGACACGATGATCGGATTGCCGTTGGCGTCAACACCGCTAACAACACCAACATGACCATGCATCACCGCGATAGCCCCGACCTGTGGGCCCGCGACGTGAGTGCCGTAATGCGAGTAGCCCCAGGCAAGGTTACCGCCGCCGGCATGGCCGGTGCGCTTGAGCACCATGTCCATGAAGGCGCCGCACCACAGGCTGCCGCGTCCGGTCGGATTGGTGCCGATGTATCGGCGCGCCTCTTCGACCAGCGAATTGCCCGTATAGCCGGCGAAGGCAGAGTTGGAATGCGACTGCGCCGCTTCATAGGACGACAGCGAACGCCGACCGCGTCGGGTTTGCGGTTCGGCCGCCGGAACCGCCATCGCCACCGCGGCCGCCTGCGGACCGCCTGAATACCGAACGTCACGATCCGTATCCACCTGCGGGGCCGCTTGGGCAACCTGCTGGCGGTGGTGCACCGGCCTGGCGATGGACGCATTGGCCGCAACGGCCACGGCCATCGAACACAGCAAATATGTAACTTGTCTCTTACAGTTCTTCATGAGTAGTCCCCTTGTAGTCAAAGCAATGCCTCCGACCCCGGACAGAATCAGAGGCTTGTGATAGGGCTTACAGGCTGCCCCAGAGTGGCGAAATCGTGATCATCAGGAGGTCATTTCATGCAATGCATGACGGGTATGACTTTCCAAATCTTTCAACGATACGATTATACGTTTAGTCGGTACATGAATACTTGGAGGTAGCACACGAATGCTACTTTCGTCCGCTCGAATACATGCAGACAAAGTGTTTGTACGGTCGATGGAAGGTTAAAGTTGCAGTGCAACAAAGTTAGCGGCTCAACAGGAAAACAGCTTGTTCCCCGAAAAGGTTCCAGAACCACCATGGCGCATTGAGCCGCAGCGGCGAGCCCCAGGCGTTGAGCGCCACCGCCTTTTCCATCTTCACGCCGATCTCGCCGCAGAGCTGGCGGAAATCCTTGATGGTGCAGTGGTGGATATTCGGCGTGTCGTACCAACTGTACGGCAAGATGTCGGTCTGCGGCATATGGCCGGCAAAGAGCAGTTGCAGCCGCACCTGCCAGTGACCGAAATTCGGGAAGGAGACGACGGCGCGGCGGCCGATGCGCAGCATGTGCTCAAGCACAATGCGCGGATGACGCGTCGCTTGCAGCGTCTGCGACAAGATCACGTAATCGAAGGCATCGTCCGGGTAATCGCGGAGATCGGTGTCGGCGTCGCCCTGGATGACTGCGAGGCCTTTGGCGACGCATTCGTTGACTCCTTCGCGCGACAACTCGATGCCGCGGCCGTCGACGCCACGACTCTCCGCCAATAGCCGCAGCAATTCACCGTCGCCGCAGCCGACGTCGAGCACCTTGGCGCCACGCTCGACCATCTCGGAGACGAGAACGAGATCGACACGCGCACCGCCCGACGTGCGGGCGATGTTGGCAGCGGCGAACCTGGGGTTGTCGGGCGGCTTCATTGTCAGCTCTTCAGTCCACGCGCCTTGCTCGCCCCGTCGAGGAAGCCGCGCACTATGGCGAATAATTCCGGCTCATCCAGCAAAAACGCATCGTGTCCCTTGTCAGTGACGATCTCGGCGAAAGAGACACGCGCTCCCGCAGCGTTGAGGGCGTGCACGATCGCCCGCGATTCTGAGGTCGGGAAAAGCCAGTCGGACGTGAACGACACGACGCAAAAGCGCGTCGGCGTGTCCTTGAACGCATTCGCGAGAACGCCGTCGCAATCGGCGGCGAGATCGAAATAGTCCATCGCCCGCGTCAGATAGAGGTACGAATTCGCATCGAATCGTTCGACGAACGAAATACCCTGATGGCGCAGATACGATTCGACCTCGAAATCAGCGTCGAATGAGAACGTCGGATTCTCGCGATCCTGGAACTTACGGCCGAACTTCCGGTGCAGCGCGGCGTCGGACAGGTAAGTGATGTGCGCGCCCATGCGGGCAACCGCAAGTCCGCGCCGAGGATTGCCGTCTTCCCAGATGTAGCGCCCACCTTTCCACTCCGGATCCGCCATGATTGCCTGGCGGCCGACCTCGTGGAACGCGATGTTCTGCGCCGAGTGTCGCGTCGCACAGGCGATCGGCAGCGCCGAAAACACCCGCTCCGGATAGGAGGCGGCCCACTGCAGCACCTGCATGCCGCCCATCGAGCCGCCGGCGACAGAAAATAACGTCTTGATGCCAAGATTATCAAGCAACATCGCCTGCGCGCGCACCATGTCGCGGATGGTGATGACGGGAAATTCAAGGCCCCACGGCTTGCCGGTCGCCGGATTGGTCGATGACGGCCCGGTCGAGCCCATGCAGGCACCGACCACGTTCGGGCAGATCACGAAGTAACGGTCTGTATCGATTGGCTTGCCGGGACCGACCATCGTGTCCCACCAACCGTTCTTGCCGGTGATCGGATGCTCACTGGCGACGTGCTGGTCGCCGGTGAGCGCGTGGCACACAAGCACGGCGTTGGTGCAGTCGGCGTTGAGTGTGCCGTAAGTCTTATAGGCGATCTGGAACGGCGACAGTTCGACGCCGGCGTCCAGCTTGAGCGGCTTGTCCGCGCCGAAATGAACGACCTGCGACTCGCGCGGATGATCCGCGTCGCGCGTCGTTTCACCTTGCAGATCGACCGTCACCATCAGAACTCCGGACCGCCCGACGACAGGCCACAAAAAACCCGGCCTGAACAAAGGTTCGGCCGGGATCACAGCTCCCCGGCCTGTTTAGCGAGTTGTTTAACGTGGCTGCAAGCCGGCCGGCTCAAATGACCACGAATGTGGACAGACACTTAGTCTGTGAGCGCATTTGCGTCAAGGAGCGGCGTGGAAATGGGCCCACACCGGGCACAACATGGGCCAAAACGTCGTGTTTGATTTCAACTTCCGGCCCACCTATCAATGCCGCCATGGCCAAGCAGCCCGATAAGCCCTCGCTGGACGATCTGCGCAAGGAGATCGACCGGATCGACGAGGCGATGCACACGCTTCTGATCGAACGCGGCGAGATCATCGACCGCCTGATCGCGGTCAAGCGCAGTTCGGAAACCGGCTCCGCTTTCCGCCCCGCACGCGAGGCGGAGATGATGCGGCGGCTGGTGAATCGCCACAAAGGTAAATTACCGCTCGACACGGTCGAGAGCATCTGGCGCGTCATCATCTCGACGTTCACCTTCGTGCAGGCTCCATTCTCGGTGCATGCCGACCTGTCAGCGGGCGATGCACTGATGCGTGACAGCGCACGCTTCCACTTCGGCTTCACCGTGCCGTTCGTCCCGCACATGGGCGCGGCTGCGGTTGTCGCCGCCGTCTCGGCCTCGAAAGGCGATCTCGGCCTCGTGCCGGCCCTTGCTGTTCCCGGCGCAGGCGCCTGGTGGAGCGCGCTGGAATTCGACGCGGCACCGAAGATCATTGCCCGCCTGCCCTTCGTTGAGCGCGCCGACCATCCGGCGGCAATGCCGGTCTTCGTCATCTCGCGCGTCGCCGCCGACGCCATGGCGACGGAAGCCGCGGTGTGGAGCGTGCGCGTTGCCGGGTGGGGCGCGAGCGCGGCCGAGGCGCTGTCGATGCATGCCGAATTTGTCGCCGTGCCCGATCGCGCCTTCGACGGCGCCGCTTTGCTCGTAACGCTGCCGCAAAACGCCACTTTGGACGCCATTAGCGCCGCCTTGGTTAAGGCTGGCGCCAGCGTCCGTTCCGCGGCCCTCGTCGGCAGCCACGCAACCCGCTATACGGTTGCCGCCGACAAGATCTGATTTCGGATTTGGCTATGACTCGACCGCAACCGCGTCCCGGCGTGCTCGACATTTCACCGTACGTCCCCGGCAAGAGCAAAGCGCCAGGCGTCAAGAAAGTGCACAAGCTCTCCTCCAACGAGACGCCGTTGGGGGCGAGCGCGCACGCGATTGCGGCCTATCGCGCGGCCGGCGACTTCCTGCACGACTATCCGGATGGCTCGGCGCACTTGCTGCGCGAGGCGATCGGCGAAGCTTTTGGGCTCGATCCAACGCGCATCGTCTGCGGCGCAGGCTCCGACGATCTGCTCAATCTGCTGGCGCGCGCTTACCTTAAGGATGGCGACGAGGCGATCCATACCATGCACGGCTTCCTGGTTTACCCGATCGCAACGATGGGAACCGGCGCGAAGCCCATCGCCGCGCCTGAGACGAATTACACCGCCGACGTCGACGCTATTCTCGGTTGCGTTACGCCGCGGACCAAGATGATTTTCCTGGCCAACCCCAACAATCCGACCGGGACCTATGTGCCGTTTAATGAGGTGAAGCGTCTGCAACGCGAGTTGCCGCCCAATGTCTTGCTGATCCTGGACGCGGCCTATGCCGAATATGTCCGGCGCAACGACTATGAAGCGGGCATCGAACTCGTCGCCACCACCGATAATGTGGTGATGACGCGCACGTTCTCGAAGATCCACGGCCTCGCTTCGCTGCGGCTCGGGTGGATGTATGGGCCTGCGCATGTCGTCGACGCGGTCAACCGCATTCGCGGGCCGTTCAACGTCAACGGCCCCGCTATCGCGGCCGGCATCGCTGCGATCCGCGACACGGCGCACGTCAAAAACGCGCACGATTACAACGCGCAGTGGCTCGCCTGGATCTCGGAGGAGATCGGCAAGCTCGGGCTCAAGGTGACGCCGAGCGTCGCGAACTTCGTGCTTATCCACTTCGCCGACGAGAAGACTGCAAAGGATGCCGATGCCTTCCTGACCAAGCGCGGCGTCGTCGTGCGCCAGGTCAGCGCATACAAGCTGCCGAGCGCCCTGCGCATGAGCGTCGGAACCGAGGAGGCCAACCGGCTGACGGTGAAGTCGCTCGCGGAATTCCTGGGGAAGACGGCGTGAGCAAACCGGCGACGCTCTACAATCGTTTGGCGCTGATCGGCGTCGGACTGATTGGCTCTTCGATCGCGCGCGCCGCCAAGGCGCAAAACGCGGTCGGCTCGATCGTGGCGACTGCACGCTCGCCGCAGACGCGGCTACGCGTGGCCGAGCTTGGCATCGCCGATCAGGTGGTTGAAAACAACGCCGCGGCAGTCGAGGGCGCGGACCTCGTCATCCTCTGCATCCCGGTCGGCGCCTGCGGCCCCGTTGCAAAAGAGATTGCCCCGCGTTTGGCCCCCGATGCTACGATTTCCGACGTCGGTTCGGTCAAAGGCGCCGTGGTGCGCGACATGGCCCCGCGTTTGCCGAAAACCGTGCATTTCGTGCCGGCGCATCCGGTCGCGGGCACCGAATATTCGGGGCCCGATGCAGGCTTCGCCGAACTGTTCGTGAACCGCTGGTGCATTTTGACGCCGCCGCAGGGCACCGACCGCAAGGCGACCGAGAAGCTCGCGGCGTTCTGGCGCCTGCTCGGCGCCAATATCGAGGTCATGGATGCCGACCACCACGATCTGGTGCTCGCCATCACCAGCCACCTGCCGCACCTGATCGCTTACACGATCGTGCACACTGCCGAGGAGCTGCAATCGGTGACGCGCTCGGAGGTGCTGAAGTTCTCGGCCGGCGGCTTCCGTGATTTCACCCGTATTGCAGCATCCGATCCGACGATGTGGCGCGACGTCTTTCTCGCCAACAAGGACGCTGTGCTGGAGATGTTGGGTCGCTTCAATGAAGACGTTTCGCTGCTGACCAAGGCCATCCGCCGTGGCGACGGCGACGTGCTGTTCGAGCAGTTCACGCGCACACGCGCGATCCGCAAAGGCATTGTCGACATCGGCCAGGATTCGCCGGCGCCGGATTTCGGCCGCTCGCATCCGGACCTGCCACACTCGCCGCTGCCGAAGCCCTACGCGGGCGAGGACTAGAACATTGTCGGCGTCGGACCGAGCGGGATCGGTCCGAGGTAGGCCGTGCCACCCTTGAAGATCAGCGGCAGCACCACCGCGCGGCGGCCTTCGAGCGTCGCCGGTTTGCCGAGCATGTTGATGCCAACCGAGAGATTGGCGCCTGCCTGCTCGCGCGCCACCTGACCGAGCCCCGGCGACAACCGGTCGAGCATGCCGGCGACCTTGTCCATGCTCTGTGACTTCTGGATAGCCTGCTGCGCCCCGATCGAAACGAGGAACGGCTCAAGTCCCGCAACCGTGACCTCGATCTGTCCCTTGAGTTGGCCATTCGAATCGATCGCGAGACTGCCATTCCCTGTTGCGACCGTCTCGCCCTGCGCGATACGCGCATCGGTAATGTCTATGCGGCCGCCGCGCTGCTGCAGTTCGCGGAAGCGTTCGTGCCAGGGCTTGGGCGAAAAATCACCGAGGCCGCGCATGACGCCGCGGATTTCGGCATCGACGGGTTTCACGGTCGCCGGATTGACCGCCGGCGCGGATGCTTGCACCAGGCGCAGCACTGCTTCGACCACCGGATTGTCGTTCACCGAGCCTTCGACGATGCGGCCATGCAATTCGATGCGCTGGGCACGCACTAGATTGGTTTCCTGGTTGTTGGCGACGAGATTGATCACCGGCTCATCGACTACCATGGACACGCGCTCGGGCGAGCGCGGTGTGCCGCGCACGCTCGATTGCGCCAGCTTCCAGTTGGCGACGATCTTCGGCGCCCGGCCGAGATCGGCGATCGTCAATGGGCCTTGAAATTCACTGATGAGCAGGTTCGGTTGATAGACCTGCGCGACCACCATGACGCTTCCGGCCTTCACTTCGACGGGCGGCTGGTTGCTGCGGAATTGGGCTGAGGCAACGTTGCAATTGACCTCGATGCGGAACGGATAGCCGCCAACGCTTTGCGAGCCGCAATTGTAGACGCGCCCGGCCTTGGCCTCGCGCGCGCGCCAACCCTCGACCGCGACCTCCGCTCTGGCGGCGGCGTATTTCCAGAACCACGACCAGCCGCCGATCAGCGCCAAGACAAGAACCAACAGCACGACATAACGACGCTTGGTGCGGCGGTGGGATTGCGGGCTTGGCTGTTCGTCGTACATCGGTATCCAAGAACCTGCGGAATGCGGCGTTTCTGCGCCGGACGGTTGGGCGGTTGCGCAGGAACTTGCGCTTTGTTAGGCGAACGCGAGCCGCCGGGCTCTGTCAACACGCGCCTGCCCGTTATCCAAACAGATGAATACGACAAAAGCGCAAACTGGTGGAGATCTCTGGGTCTTCGCCTACGGCTCGCTGATGTGGCGGCCCGGCTTCGATTTCCTCGAACGGCGACACGCCCGTCTTGTCGGTGCACATCGCGCCCTTTGCGTCTATTCGTTCGTCCACCGCGGCACGCCGCAGACGCCCGGCCTCGTGCTTGGCCTCGACCGCGGCGGGAATTGCCGCGGCATCGCCTATCGTGTCGCCGCGGCAAGGCGCGACGCGACGATCGTCTATCTGCGCACCCGCGAGCAGACCACGATGGTTTACCTCGAGGCGTGGCGCAGGATCTGGCTCGACGACGATCCACAACAAAGCGTGCAGGCGCTTTGCTACATCGTCGATCGTGGCCACGAGCAGTACGCCGGAAAGCTTCCGCTGGAGCGGCAATTGCATTATGTGAGGCAGGGGCGCGGCCGCTCCGGCAACAACCGCGACTACGTGCTCGAGACGGTGAAGGAGATCGAGGCGCAGGGCTATCGCGACAAGGACCTGCATCTGCTCGCGGAGCGTCTCAAAGGTCCGCATGAGAAGACCTAGACGCGGTTCGCCTCCTCAATCAGCCGCGCGGTTGCGGCTTCAATCACATCTTGGAGCTTCTTGAAGAAAACGTCCTTGTCGAGACCCGGCAAAATCGGATCGAGAATTTCGACGACCACCGTTCCCGGCCGCAACAACAGCGAGTGGCGCGGCCAGAACACGCCCGAATTGAGCGCGACAGGCAGGCACGGCACGCCTTCGGCCGCATAGAGATGCGCGACGCCGTATTTGTAGTGTGGCTCGGCGCCGGCCGGCCGCCGCGTGCCTTCGGGGAAGATGATGAGCTGCCGCCCGCGCGAGAGCTCGATGCGCGCCCGCTCGGTCATGTCGGCGAGGGCCTGCGAGCGCGCGCCACGATTTACCGGCACCATGCGTCCCTTGATCAACAGCCAGCCGAACACCGGAATCCACTGCAGTTCGCGCTTGAGAATGAACAGCGGATTGTCGAACACCGGCATCAGCGCCGTCGTCTCCCAGGTCGACTGATGCTTCGACGCGACGATCAGCGGTCCCGATGGAATTTTGTCGCGGCCGCGCATCTCGAACTTCACCCCGGCGACTCTAAGCAGCACCAAGTTGACGCGGCCCCAGGTCTTGGCGACGCCGAGCACCGTGCGATAGGGTAGGAAGAAGGTCGGAAGCGCGACCATCAGCCAGAACACTGTGTTGAGGTAGAACAGCGCTTGGAACACGAGGGAACGGATCAACTGCACGGGAACGCTTCCTCAAGTGCCGGTGTCGGGGTCGATACGCAGGCGGAGCTGCGCAAATAGATACTTGAGATATTCACCGATCAAAAGCCGCGCGGTCGCGCTGTCAGCCCACCATGGGTCGTTGCGAACCTTTTCCGAGATGACCGGATAGGCGATCAAGGTGACATCGGGCAATTGGTGCGCGAGCTCAGTCATTGCCCGCGGCAAGTGCCAATTTGACGTCACGATAATCAGCGAGCTGAAGTTGTGCTCACGCGCCCAATGCCGCGCCTGGATGGCGTTGCCGAAGGTGTTCAGCGCCGAGCGGTCGAGATCGATGCAGCAGGAGAAGTACTTCGAGTAGAGCGGGGTCAGCCGGGCGATTTCGCTGGAGCGCGTGTCGCGATAAACCCCGCTGATCAGCAGTCTCTTACCGCGACCCGCCGCCAGCAATTCGATGGCGTCGGGAATGCGCGCCGCGGCGCCCGTCAGCACGACGATTCCGTCCGCCTTGCCGTCGATCTGCACCTCCTCGTTCGGAATTTGCACTACGAACCAGAAGAAGCCGCAGACGAGCAGAATAAGGCCCGCGGCAAGGGCGGCCATGGTCAGAAAGCCGATCCAGCGCGCCAGGGCCCCGAGCATCAGTCGATGGCCTCCAGTGTGCGGTTGACTGTGTGCCTCGAGGTAAACGCTGTGACGACGGCGATGAGCACGACCTGCGCAAGCACGGCAACATAACCGCCGATCCCGATCGAGAAAGAACCGAACAGCGCAGAGGTCTGCTCGGTTGCGGCGGAGCCGGCGAACCACCGGCTGACAAGTCCAGCGAGCGCGAACAGCACGATCGCGAGCCCGCCACCCAGCGCGCCGCCTTGCAGGCCAAGGAACAGGAAGTGCCGCTGGAAGTGTCCGGCGATGTAGCCATTCTTGGCGCCGACGAAATGCAAGACCTCGATCACTGGCTTGTTGGTCGCCATGGCGCCGCGCGTTGCGAAGGTGACGGACAGCATCGTCGCAGTGACGACGAGGATCAGGATGAAGATGCCGGCGGCGACCGCTGTTCCTGCCATCGCGCGCATGCGTTCGATCCAGCCGCGATGATCATCGAGGACTGCACCCTGCACCTGCTCGGTGAGATTGCGATGCAGCTGCGGAATATCGGGCGCGGCGCCCGGCGCGATCCGCACGACAATCAGGCGGGGCACCGGCAGCTGATCGAGCGACAACCCGGCGCCAAGCCACGGCTCGAGAAGCTTGCTCGACTGCTCCTTCGAATAAGGCTGCACCTCGGCAATGCCGGGGAAGCCCCGCGCCAGCGCCGCGGCTTTCTGCACACTCGCCTCCATGTCGCGGCCAGGCGCGGGAATGATCTGGATCGTTACCTCGCGCGATACATCCGATTGCCATTCGCTCGCAGAGGTGCCGATCAGGATCACGGCACCCGTCGTAATCGAGGCAAGAAATGTCATGATGGCGACGACGGCGACGAGCGCACGGCCGGCGATCGAGTTGCGCGGTACCAGCGCCTGCTCGGAGCGCGGCATCGGCACGCCCGGCATGCGCGGCGACGCCGTCAGATCGCTTTTCGCGGTGTCGCTCATCAATCGTCCTCAGTCGTAAATATGTAGCCGGCCTTCGTGCAGCACCAGCCGGCGCGCGTCGTATTGATCCATCAACGCGATGTCGTGGGTCGCGATCACCACTGATGTCCCCGACTTATTGAGTTCGACAAAGAGGCGCAGCAGACGCTGCGCCAGGCTCGGATCGACGTTGCCGGTCGGCTCGTCGGCGAGCAGAAGCTGCGGCCGCGCGATTACCGCGCGTGCGATCGCCGCGCGCTGTTTCTCGCCGCCCGAAAGCACCGGTGGCAGCGCCCAGATGCGCTCGCCGAGCCCAACCCAGTTCAACAACTCCATGACCTCGTCGCGATAGCTGTCCTCGGCACGGCCCATCACCCGCAGTGGCAGCGACACATTCTCGTAGGTTGTCATGTGATCGAGCAGCCGAAAATCCTGGAAGACGATGCCGATACGACGGCGCAAGGTGGCGACGGCATCTTTGGACAGCGTGGCGACGTCGTGGCCGAATTGGGTAATCAGGCCGCGGGTCGGCCTGAGGGAAAGAAACAGCAGCCGCAGCAGCGACGTCTTGCCGGCCCCAGACGGCCCGGTGAGGAACTGAAAGGAGTGTGGATCGATGCGGAATGTGAGGTCACGCAGGACCTCTGGCCCAAGGCCATAGCGCAATCCTACGTTCTCGAATCGGACCACGCCCGTCTCCGCTTAAGTCCCGATCCAGGCTCTTGGACACCTGGCCGGCCGTGGCGGGCCTGCCCCGCAAAGCCCGCCCGAGCGGCCCGGCGCTAAGCCGAGAACCGCGGTTTTACAGGATTATTGCGGCCCCGCCATAGCGCCAAGCCTCTGAAAAACGGGACTTTCCCCAAGGCGCGGCAGCCACCCATGGTTTCCGGTCCATTAACGGACGCCTGTTACGGTTTTGCCGCCCAATAGCGCCCGACGCCATGTTGATTGTCTGTCCGAGCTGCGCGACGTCCTACATGATCGACCCCGCCTCGCTCGGGGCGGCCGGACGGACCGTGCGCTGCGCACGCTGCAAGGCGACCTGGTTCGCCAGCCCGCGCCGCAATGACGTCGGTGAATTCGTCGATGGTGTGATCAAAGAGGCTGAGGCGCAGACCGCCGCGCCTGCGGCCGCACCACGAGGCGACATCCCGGCGATGACGCCGGGCAGCATTGCAGCATCGATCCCGGCCGCAGTTGCCTCCGACGATTTCGGCGCCGAGGCCGACAGCCCGACGGTCGCGCCTGACCCTTCGCCTGCACCTGCACCGGCTCCAGTCGTCGACCCCCCCGTACCTGTCGCCGCATCCGCGGCCGAGCCGCTCGCGATCCCCGATGCGCCGTCGCTGGTGCCGCCGATTGACCATGCGCCGCTGCCGGAAGCTGGAAACACCGAGCTCGACTCGGACGACATTGAGAGCTTCGCCGCGCGTCGCGAACGTATGCAGGCCCGACGCCAGAAGTCGCGCCGCTCCTCGCGCTGGACCGCGATCCTGCTCGTGCTGTTCTCGCTCAACGTGGCGATCATCGGTGCACGCGATGAAGTTGTGCGCTACCTGCCGCAGACCGCGTCGCTGTTCGCTGCCATCGGGTTGCCGGTCAACCTGCGTCATCTCAGGTTCGAGAACGTGAAGATTTCGAAAGAAGCGCAAGACGGCGTCAACATTCTGATCGTCGAAGGCGCGATTTCCAGCGATTCCAACAAACCGGTCTCGGTGCCGCGCTTGCGCTTTGCAGCCCGCAACGCCACCGGCCAAGAAGTCTACACGTGGACGATGCTGCCGACGCGCAGCATCCTCGGTCCGGGCGAAAAGCTCGATTTTCGCAGCCGACTCGCCTCGCCGCCCGCCGACGCCACCGACGTGATGGTCCGCTTCTTCAACGCGCAAGACGCCGCGTCGGACGCCAAGTAACGATGGCCCGGATCCTGATCGCCGAGGATGACGGCGCCGTTCGCGATCTCGTCGCGCGCGCTCTCGCCGAGGACGGTCACGTCCTGACGACTGCAGCGGACGGCGCGGAAGCACTCGACGCACTCAGCCGCAACAACGGCAATTTCGATCTGCTGCTGACCGACGTGAAAATGCCGGTGGTCGACGGCATCGCCCTTGCGCTCACCGCGGGCCGTGATCACCCCGATTTGTCGATCATGCTGATGACGGGTTACGCCGATCAACGCGAGCGCGCACACGGGCTCGACGCACTTGTGCACGACGTCATCAACAAGCCGTTCTCGGTCGACCAGATCAAATGCGCCGTGCGCGAGGCGCTGGTCGCCCGCCACTAGCATTCTGCAAAGCGGAAATCAGAAACCCTTCAGCAGGCGCTCGATATAATCGAGCTCCAGCTGCGGCCGGTTGCTCTCGCCGAAGCGGCGTCGCAATTCGTCGAGGATGCGGCGGGCGCGCTGCGCGTCGATCTCGCCAGGCACCTTAATGGTTGAGTCGTCGACCTGCGGATTACGCGTGCGCCCGAGCGGGTCGGTGTCCTGATCGGCGCGCTGCTGACCGCGGCCGGGACGGCCGTTCGGGCCCGGACCGGTGCCCTGCTGTTGTTGCAGTTGCTGCGCAAGGCTCTGCGCGCCCTGTCGCAAGTTGTCGAGCGCGCGCCCTTGGCTGTCGACCGCGCTCTCGGCATCGCCCTCGCCCAGCTCGCCTTCGGCCTCACCCATGGCCTTGCCCGCATCGCCGAGCTTGCCCATCTGGTTGCCTTGGTTGTCCTCGCCGTCCTTGCCGTCCTGGCCATCCTTGTTCTGCGGATTGCCGAGGCCGTGCTGGCGCAGCTGCTCGAGCAGCTTATTGAGCCGGTCGCGCAGGGCCTGCTGATCCTTCTGCAGATCGCCGAGCGAACGCTGCTCGCCTTGCTTGCCGCCCTGGCGGTCGCGACGCTGGTCCTGACCCTGCTTGTAGGTCTTGTCGCGTAGCTGTTGCTGCTTGCGGATCATGTCGCCGAGATCGTCAAGTGCCGACATCATGTCGTCGTCGCCCTGATCCATTTGGCCGGGCCGCGCTGTCTGCAGGTTTTCTAGCATCGACTGCATCTCTTCGAGCAGGCGTTGCGCGGCTTCCTTGTTGCCGGATCGCGCGAGCTGCTCAAGCCGATCGAGCATGCTCTTGAGGTCGCGCTCTGTGAGGACGCGCATGTTGCGGTCGAGCGGACGCGACAGCTGCTGCGGGTTCTTCTTCATCTGTTCGGCGAGAGCTTGCAAGAACTTGTCCATCGCCGCACGCAGATTCTCCATGAGCTTTTTGAGCTCTTCGTCGCTCGCGCCGCGCTCGAGCGCCTGGCGCAACGCCTCCTGCGCCTGGCGCAGCGACTGCTCGGCTTCCGACATGTTGCCGTCTTCGAGCTGTACGGCCATGTCCCACATCCGCGCGACCACCTCACGCAGCGCGTCGTCGCTCTTGGCGTTGGCGAGCTGGAAGTAGATCGAGCGCAGGCCGAGATAGACTGAGGTCTCCGGCGTGAATTTCTCCGGCGCGAGCGTCAGGGCGTCAAGCGCAGTCAACACAATCGGCTTATCGTTGGCGTTGAGCGCCAGGATGCGGCGCTGCTCAATGAGCGCGCGTGGAACCGGTTTCACAAAGAGCCGCTCGGGGAGCGTCATCTCGCGGGGCTCGCTGCGGCCGACATTGCCGGCCTCGTCGTGCGCAACCAGCGTCACGCTGACGTCGGCGCCGGCCCATGGGTGCTGCGAGAGATCCTGAATGGTCTGCGCTGTGCCGGTACGGGCGTGGGCTTGCGGCAATGTCAGACGGATTTCAGGCGTCGTGAATAGAGGATGCGGCGGCTCGCCCGACGCCGGCGCGTCCTTGAGCGCGAAAGTCGCCTGCGCATCGGCGATGCCGTAGTCGTCCTCGACACGGTAATCGAGGCGCAACGAGCCACGCGCCTGCCGTTCCGGATCACGGATAAGCTCGATGATCGGCGCACGGTCGGGGATGGCGGAGAACGTCCAGGTCAGGTCGCCGCCTGCACCGTGGAGGGTCGCCGAGCCATCGCCCTTGATCGCAAAGCGCCGTTCGGAGGCGCCGTTCGGCAGCGGCTCCTTGGGGTCGGCCTGAGCTACTTCGAGGCCGCCGTTATGCGCGACGTCGAAGCGCGAGATTCCGGTCGCGCGCACGACCAGTTGGCTTCCAACCGGTACTGATATCGGTGCGTTGTCCTGGGCCGTTTCACCCGGCCGCAGGCCGGGCAGCATCACCGGGGGACGGCCGGTATAAACCGGCGGCGTCACCCACGCGTCGATCCGGAAGTTCGCGGGCGCCACGACGCCCTGCCAGTCGAACGCCGCCGCAATGCGCTTCATGCGTTCGGGGCCGGCGGCGAAGAAGGTCACCGTGAAAAGCAGAAGCACAAGCACACGCAACGCCATCGGGTCGCGCAGCGCCAGCTTCGGCTGCGGCCAGCCGGCCCTGACTTTGCGCGCCGACATGAGCGCCCGTTCGACATGGGCGCGCCACAGCGCCTGGGCGATCGGATCGTGCTGGTTGGCGGCGATTTCGTCCGCCACAGCCGTCGCCGGACGGTGGCTCTCACCGCTGCTGCGGTCGAGCCGGCGCAGGCCGTCATAAATGCTGGGCAGCCGCAGCATCAGCAGCGGCACCGCCGCCACCGCCGTCACCACCAGGAAGATGAACAGGCCGATGGCGCGCACCAAGGGCGGCAGCACCAGCCACAGGCCGGCCCATGAGAACGCCAGAAACAGGCCTATCGCGGTGGCGATGCTGGCGAGCCCGGGCCACAGCTTCTCCCAGAATAGGCTGCCGCGCGCGCGCTTGAGCGCCCGCGCCAGCATGGCGCGCGTGCTTCGCTCGCGATCGTGAAACTGCTCGTTCATCGGGTCCGAAAGCCGCTCCGCCGCTCGAGGCCTCGGGAGAATCTCCAGCACTATTAGACTATCACGCAAGCAACGTCCGGGCCACGCAGGGGTTTTGCGCCTAAAGCCACGCCGGCATGCGATCGAGCGCAATCAGTTGGTCAACTTCAAGGCGGGGCCTGACAACGGCCCATTCCGAGCCCTTAACCAGAATTTCGGGCACCAAAGGCCGCGTATTATAGGTCCCGGCCTGCACAGCGCCGTAGGCGCCGGCCGACATGACGGCAAGCAACTCGCCGCTCTTGGGTTCCGCAAGCTCGCGGCCGTGGGCGAGGAAATCGCCGCTCTCGCACACCGGCCCGACGACGTCGGCACGAATGCGGCGCGCCGATATCGCCGGCTCAGCCACCGGCCAAATCTCGTGATAGGCGTCGTACAGCGTCGGACGGATCAGATCGTTCATCGCCGCGTCGACGACGATGAAATGCTTCGCCTCGCCGTGTTTCACGAATAGCACGCGCGTCACCAGGATGCCCGCATTGCCGACCAGCAGCCGGCCCGGCTCGAAAATGAGACGGCAATTCAAATCGCGCGTCGCGCGCCTGACGATATCGGCGTAGGCCTCGGGCCGCGGCGGCGGCTCGTTGCTGTCGTGATAGGGAATGCCGAGACCGCCGCCCAGATCAATGTGCGAGATCGTGTGACCGTCAGCGCGCAGTTCGCGCACGAAATCGGCGAGCAGCGAGAACGCATTGTTGAACGGGTCGAGGTCGGTGATTTGGCTGCCGATATGCATGTCGACGCCGGAAACCTTGATGCCCTTGAGTTTGGCGGCATGCGCATAGACCTCGCGCGCGCGGCTGATCGGAATGCCGAACTTGTTCTCGGCCTTGCCGGTCGCGATCTTGTGGTGCGTTTTGGGATCGATGTCCGGATTGACGCGCACTGAAACCGGCGCGATGCGATTCTTCGAAACGGCGATCGAGGACAGCAGTTCGAGCTCAGGCTCCGACTCAATATTGATGCATAAAATGCGCTCGTCGAGTGCGAGCGAGAGTTCCTCGGCCGTCTTGCCGATGCCTGAGAACATGATCTTGTTCGAGGGCACGCCTGCCGCCCGCGCGCGCTTGAGCTCGCCGCCGGAGACGACGTCGGAGCCGGCGCCGAGCTTCGCCAGCGTCGCGATCACCGCCTGGTTGGAATTCGCCTTCATGGCGTAACAGACGAGCGCGTCCATGCCGGCAAAGGCTCCGGCAAAGACCTGGTAGTGCCGCTCGAGCGTCGCGGTCGAGTAGCAATAGAACGGTGTGTCCACCTTTTGCGCGAGCATGTCGAGAGACACCGCCTCGGCGCACAATACGCCGTCGCGATAAGCGAAGTGATGCATCGTGACGGCTCAGTTGAGTAGATTGTCGAGAGGAATGCGTTTGTTCGGGCCCGGCGGCGCTTGCACCTGACCGTCCGGACCGACGCCGGAGTAGTTGCCGGTGCCGGTGCCGATCGACGAGCGCTGCGGCGTCGGATTGATCAGGCCGGGCGCAGCAGGCTGCGTCACACCTTCGAGCGAAGCGCCCGGCGGCGGATCGAGCGGACCCTTGCGGCCGCACGCACCTAAGCCCAGCGCCGCGGCAAGCGTGCCGATTAGCGCCAGTCGGGCCAACGTCGGTTGCGAGAAATAAGACAAGAGCAAGAGCGCGCGTCCTTTCAATTTCAGTTTAGCAAATCCCGCATTTAAGGCGAAGTCAGGATTGCTCCTTTTCAAGCTTACGCAGCCATTTACGGGCCTGCGCGCGCACGTTTTTGGGCGCCGTGCCCCCGAAACTGGTCCGGCTTTTCACCGAGCGGTCGACCGACAGGACGGTAAAGACGTCATCCGTGATTCGCGGCTCAATCTCTTTCATGACGGCAAGCGGCATCCGGTGCAGCGCGGTGCCCTGCTCCGCCGCCTTGGCAACGACACGGCCGGCGATGTGGTGCGCTTCGCGGAACGGAAGCTTCAGCGTGCGCACCAGCCAGTCGGCGAGATCGGTGGCGGTTGCATAGCCCTCGCCCGCCGCTTTCTTCATACGCGAGGCGTCCGGCTCGAGATCGACCACCATGCCCGTCATCGCCGCGATCGACAGCGACAGAGCGCCGAGTGCATCCATCGCGCCCTCTTTGTCCTCCTGCATGTCCTTGGCGTAGGCGAGTGGCAAGCCTTTCATCACGACAAGCAGTGCTTCGAGCGCGCCGATGACGCGGCCGCTCTTGGCGCGTACCAGCTCGGCGGCGTCGGGGTTGCGTTTCTGCGGCATGATCGAGGAGCCGGTCGTGAACTTGTCCGACAACTTGGCGAGCCCGACGAGCGGCGACGTCCAAATGACGATCTCTTCGGCGAGCCGCGACAGGTGTACCGCCGTGATCGAGGCGGCCGCCAGTGCCTCCATGACAAAATCGCGGTCGGACACGGCATCGAGCGAATTCGCCATAGGCCGCTCGAAGCCGAGCGCCTTGGCGGTCATGTCGCGGTCGAGATCGAACGAGGTGCCGGCAAGGGCGGCGGCACCGAGCGGCGATTCATTGACGCGCTTGCGCGCGTCGGCGAAGCGACCGCGGTCGCGCGCCGCCATCTCGACATAGGCGAGCAGATGGTGGCCGAAAGTCACCGGCTGCGCCGTCTGCATGTGTGTAAAGCCCGGCATCACAGTGCCAGCGTGATCGAACGCCTTCTGGGCCAGCGCGCGCTGATAGTCGGCGAGCGTCTTATCGATCGCGTCGATCGTATCGCGCACCCACAGCCGGAAATCCGTCGCCACCTGATCGTTGCGCGAGCGCGCCGTGTGCAGCCGCCCGGCCGCTGGCCCGATGAGGTCGGCAAGCCGGCTCTCGACGTTCATGTGGATGTCTTCGAGCGCCCGCTGGAAAGAGAATTTGCCTGCTTCGATCTCTGACAGGATCGTGTCTAGACCGTGAGCGATCTTTTTCGCATCGTCCGCCGTAATGATGCCTTGCTTCGCCAGCATGTCGGCATGGGCCTTGGACGCGGCGATATCCTGGCGGTAGAGATGCCGGTCGAAGTCGATGGAGGCGTTGATCTCCTCCATGATGGCGCCGGGACCGGACGTGAACCGCCCGCCCCACATCTTGTTGCTCATAGTGTCACTCTTGGCACTGCCACCGAGGTTTCGCCGATCATGACCGAATCTCAGTCCACCTTCGCCTGGAAGCGATTAGCCACAGTTCTGGCTGGAGGAATCGCCGGCGTCGCCATTGGACTTGCGGGGGTATACGGGATTTCGGTCCTGCGTAGCAATGCGGGCGGCGACAAAGCCTGCGGGCCGGCGGTCGAATTGGCCCAGAAAATCGCGCCTTTGGCGCGCGGCGAGGTGGCCGCCGTTAACGTTGCCAAGGGCCCGCTCAAGGTGCCTGACCTCGCTTTCAAGGATGCGTCCGGCAAGGTCCTCAGGCTTGCCGACTTCAAGGGCCGCACCGTCCTCCTGAACCTGTGGGCGACCTGGTGCGTGCCTTGCCGCAAGGAGATGCCGACGCTCGATGCTCTCGAGGGCAAACTTGGCGGATCGAAGTTCGAAGTGGTCGCGGTCAATATCGACACCCGCGATCCCGACAAACCAAAGCAATTCCTCAGGGACATCGGCGTGCAGAAGCTTTCCTACTACGCGGATTCAAGCGCAAAGACTTTTCAGGACCTCAAGAATATCGGCCGCGCCTTTGGCATGCCGACGACCATGCTCATCGATAGCCAGGGCTGCGAGGTCGGCACGATCGCCGGACCCGCCGAATGGGCAAGCGACGACGCAGTGAAGCTGATCGAGGCCGCGCTCGGCAGCGGCTAGACGGTGATATTGACGTTCTGGCCGACGCCGGCGGCAAGGTTCGCCATATTCTGCTCAGCCGCGTTGACCACCTGAACCACCGCCGAGGCGTTATCGGCGTTCATGCGCGTCATCATCGTCGCCGCCGCGAGCTGGGCGCGGATAGTCTGGGCGCTGGCCATCATGGCTGCGAGGGCGACGGGATCCATGCGGTCCGTTGTAAATCCGTAGCGTCAACAAATCCTAAATGGTCCCAAGCCGCCCTTGACGGCGCCGGCGTGTCCTCCTATAGTTAACCATATGGTTTACCATTCGGCCACGCTCGATCGCACCTTCGCCGCGCTCTCCGATCCGACGCGGCGCGCGCTCTTGGCGCGGCTCGCCGGCCACGACAACATCTCGGTCAGTGAGCTTGCCGAGCCGTTCAAGATGTCGCTGCCGGCGGTGATGAAGCATCTCGACGTGCTGTCGGATGCCGGGCTCGTCGCGCGCAACAAGACCGGGCGCGTCGTGGCCTGCCGGTTGCGGGCGGTGCCCATGCGCGAGGCAACCGAATGGCTCAACCGCTATCAGAAATTCTGGAACGAAGGCTTCGACCGCCTCGCCGCGTTGCTGGAGAACGACAAATGGCCACCCTCACCAAACCAAGCCTCACCATCAAGCGCCGCTTCAACGCGTCGCCGCAAAAGGTCTACGCGGCCTGGACCGACCCGGAAAAACTAGCGCACTCGATGGGGCCGACTGGCACGCAGAAGGTCGAGGCCGAATGCAACCTGCGCGTCGGCGGTCGCTACGCCATCAAGATGATCATGCCGGACGACGAGCACAATGTGAGCGGCGTGTACCGCGAGATCGTGCCGAACGAGAAGCTGGTGTTCACCTGGGCGTGGCGCACGACACCCGAGCGCGAGTCGCTCGTCATCGTCACATTCAAGAAAGACGGCGGTGGCACCATCATGACGCTGCTGCACGAGCAGTTCTTCGACGAGAAGGCGCGCGACGACCACAGCCGCGGATGGACCGGCACGATGGATAAGCTCGAAGCGTACATTGGCGGGCAGCCGGTCAAGCAATAAGCAACGGAGGACGACCATGCATACTGTGGTTTCGCAGAACGAATGGGTGGCGGCACGCAAGGCCCTGCTCGCCAAGGAAAAGGAATTCACACAAGCACGCGACGCCCTCAGCGCCGCGCGCCGTAACCTGCCTTGGGTCAACGTCGAGAAGAACTATGTGTTCGAGGGGCCGGCCGGCAAGGAAACACTGTCCGATCTGTTCGGCGGCAAGAGCCAGCTCATCATCTATCACTTCATGCTCGGCCCCGGCTGGGTGCAGGGCTGCCCGAGCTGTTCGTATCTCGCCGATCATTTCGACGGCGCCAACATCCATCTCGCGCAGCGCGACGTCAGCTTCGTCGCTGTGTCGCGCGCGCCGCTCGCCGAGATCGAAGCCTACAAGAAGCGCATGGGCTGGAAATTCAAATGGGTGTCGTCCTACGGCACCGACTTCAATCAGGATCTCGGCGTGTCCTTCGGCAAGGACGACGTCGACGCCAAGGCGATGACCTATAACTTCGGCACCGCGGCGGTGAACAGCACCGAGCTGCCTGGGCTGAGCGCCTTCATCAAGGACAACGCCGCCGTATTCCGCACCTATTCGGCTTATGCGCGCGGACTCGACACTCTGATCGGCGCCTACAATTTCCTCGACCTGGCGCCGAAAGGCCGCGACGAGGGCGCGCTGCCCTGGACCATGGCCTGGGTGCGCCGCCACGACGAATATGAGGGAGCGTCGAAAGCCGGAAGCTGCTGCAGCTAGCGGGTCGGTACCGGCTTTTCGCCGCGATAGTCGTAGAAGCCACGCTGCGTCTTGCGGCCGAGCCAACCGGCCTCGACGTATTTCACCAGCAGGGGGCACGGCCGGTACTTGGAGTCGGCTAGGCCCTCGTGCAGCACCTGCATGACCGAGAGACAGGTGTCGAGACCGATGAAGTCGGCGAGCTCGAGCGGCCCCATCGGATGATGCGCGCCGAGCCGCATCGCGGTGTCGATCGCCTCGACGTTACCGACGCCTTCGTAGAGTGTGTAGATCGCCTCGTTGATCATCGGCAGTAGGATGCGGTTGACGATGAAGGCCGGGAAATCCTCCGATACAGCGATGGTCTTGCCGAGCTTGGAAACAAAGCTCTTGCTAGCCTCGAAGGTCGCGTCGTCGGTGGCGATGCCGCGGATGAGCTCGACCAGCTCCATACGCGGCACCGGATTCATGAAGTGAATGCCGATGAAGCGCTCGGGGCGGTCGGTCGAGGCGGCAAGCCGAGTAATCGAGATCGAGGACGTGTTGGTGGCGACAATGGTCTCGGGGCGCAACGTCGCGCAGAGATCCGAAAAGATCTTGCGCTTGACCTCTTCCTTCTCGGTCGCGGTCTCGATGACGACATCGCAGGACGAGAAATCCTCGTACTTCTCCGCCGGCTTGATGATTGCGAGTGCGCTCTTCTTCTGATCCTCGTTGATCGCCTTGCGCGACACCTGGCGCGTCATATTGCCGTTGATGGTGGCGAGCGCCGCCTTGATGCGCTCCGCTGAGAGATCGTTGAGAAACACCGGATAGCCGGCCAGTGCGCAGACCTGGGCGATGCCGTTGCCCATCTGCCCGGCGCCAATCACCCCCACACTCTTGATGTTGATCGCCATAATTCGATCCCAGCGCGAAAAGCCGTCGTTGCGGCCACGCTTATATTGTCCCGCGTGCCGTTTTACGCCTTACCGCCCCTCGGCACCACCGGGCGGCAGTTCAGAATTCGCAAGCGTGGTCAACGGCCAAGCTTGCCCAGTTCCGCCGCTAATTCCGGCAGCGCCTGGTAAAGGTCGGCGACCAGCCCATAGTCCGCGACCTGGAAGATGGGAGCCTCTTCGTCCTTGTTGATAGCAACAATCACCTTGGAGTCTTTCATCCCGGCGAGATGCTGAATTGCGCCGGAAATTCCAACCGCGATGTAGAGCTCCGGCGCCACGACCTTGCCGGTCTGGCCGACCTGCCAGTCGTTCGGCGCATAACCGGCGTCGACCGCCGCGCGCGACGCGCCGACCGCGGCGCCGAGCTTGTCGGCCACCGGCTCGATATATTTGGTGAAATTCTCGCGGCTCTGCATGGCGCGGCCGCCGGAGATGATGATCTTCGCGGACATCAGTTCCGGACGATCCGACTTTGACAGCTCCTCGCCGACGAAGCTGGAGAGACCGGGGTCGGCAGCTGCAGCGGCGTTCTCGACGTTCGCCGAGCCGCCCTGCCCGCTCGCCTGGAAGGTCGAGGTGCGCACCGTGATGACCTTCTTCGGGTCCGACGACTTTACCGTCTGGATGGCGTTGCCTGCATAGATCGGGCGCTCGAAGGTATCGGGCGCGACCACCTTAGTGATGTCGGAAATCTGCATGACGTCAAGCAACGCGGCGACACGCGGCATGACGTTTTTGCCGGTCGTCGTCGACGGCGCGATGATGGCATCGTAGTTGCCGGCGAGCGACACGATCAGCGCCGCGAGCGGTTCGGCAAGCTGGTGCTCGTAAGACGGCGCATCCGCGATCAGCACTTTCTTCACGCCGTCGAGCTTGGCGGCGGCATCGGCCGCTGCCTTGCAGTCCTTGCCGGCGACGAGCACGTGCACGTCGCCGCCCAGCGACTTCGCCGCGGTCAAGGCCTTGCCCGACGCATCCTTGAGAGACTTGTTGTTGTGCTCGGCGAGAAGAAGGGTGGTCATAGGATACCCGCCTCATCCTTGAGCTTGCCGACAAGCTCGGCGACGGAGCCCACTTTGACGCCCGACTTGCGGCCCGGCGGCTCCGCTGTCTTCAGGACCTGGAGGCGTGGCTTGGCATCAACGCCGTAATCTCCCGGCGCTTTTTCCTCGATCGGCTTCTTCTTCGCCTTCATGATGTTCGGCAGCGACGCGTAACGCGGCTCGTTGAGACGCAGATCGGTGGTTATGATCGCGGGCGCCTTGAGCTTGACCGTCTGCAGGCCGCCGTCGACCTCGCGCGTCACTGTCACGGTATCGCCGTCAATCGCGAGCTTCGACGCGAACGTGCCTTGAGACCAGTTCAGCAACGCCGCGAGCATTTGTCCGGTCTGATTGCAGTCGTCGTCGATGGCCTGCTTGCCCATGATGACGAGCCCAGGCTTCTCGGCGTCGACGATGCCCTTGAGGATCTTCGCAACAGCGAGCGGCTCGACCACGCCGTCAGCATTCACCAGGATGCCGCGGTCCGCGCCCATCGCGAGCGCAGTGCGGATCGTTTCGGATGCTTGCACGGGACCAATTGAAACCGCGACAATCTCGGTTGCCTTGCCGCCTTCCTTCAGGCGGATCGCCTCTTCGACGGCAATCTCGTCGAACGGATTCATCGACATCTTGATGTTGGCGAGCTCGACGCCCGAACCGTCCGCCTTAACGCGGATCTTTATGTTGAAATCGACGACCCGTTTCACGGGCACCAGAATTTTCATTGATCCCTCATCTCGGGCGGGCTCAAGCGAAGCGGCGGGAAGCTAAAGGCCGCGCCATCGGCGTGTCAACGTTCATGCTGCGGCGCAAACTGGAACTATCGGTTTTGCCCAGGCATCCACAGGACATCGCGCGTACCCTTGTCGTTGGCATAACGGCCGGCAACGAAGAGATAGTCGGACAGCCGGTTGACGTATTTCAACGACGGCGCCGACACGCCCTCGCCCTCTTTATCGGCCAATTCGACCATGATGCGCTCGGCGCGCCGGCAAACGGTGCGGGCAAGGTGCAGATAGGCCGAGGCGGGGCTGCCACCCGGCAGGATGAAGGACTTCAACGGCTCAAGGTCGGCGTTCAGATGGTCGATCTCGTCTTCGAGCCAGGCCACCTGGGCGTCGGTGACCGTCAGACGCGCGCCGCCCGGCCCTTTCTCCGACAGGCAGAGGTCGGCCTCGACGTCGAACAGGTCGTTCTGGATGCGGCCGAGTGCGGCATCGAACGTAGCGTCTTTCGCCGTGTGCAACCGCACCAGGCCGATGACGGCGTTGACCTCGTCGACCGTGCCGTAGGCCTCGACCCGCAGGTCGTATTTCTTGCGGCGGGCGCCTGACCCGAGCGAGGTGGTGCCATCGTCGCCGGTGCGTGTGTAGATGCGGTTGAGGACGACCATGGTGCGCGCTGGCCTTTCCCCCCGGCTGCCATTCGGGGTAGTCTTCTCTCTATCTTATCTCGTTTCGATCTCAAGATATGGGGGAGACATAATGCGTTTTCTGGTGCTGGGTTTTGCCGCCGTTCTGCTGATGGTGCCGGTTTCCAGGCAGGCCGTTGCCTGCGGCTATCACGCTTCGGCGCAAGCGACCGCTGTCGACCTCTCGGCTGAAGAGAAAAAGAAGCCGAAGAAGAAGGTCGCGATGAAGAAGAAGCATGAGAAGGTTGAGTACATGCGCGCGGCGCCGATGCCGCCGGGCACGAAGTAAGACCCGCGGAACTTCAGACCGTTAGCGGCCCATCGCCCAAATCGTCATCATGATGACGATGATGGCGATGAACTGGAACAGCACGCGCAACCGCATGAGCTTCTGCGAGCGGTTGGGCGAGCCGCCGCGCATCATATTGATGAGCCCGAGCAGCAGGATAATCGCCACCGCGACGATCGCGGCCGGCACTAGATAATGTGACATGAATTGCGACATGGCAGCTCCTAGCACCGGGCCGTGCCGAGGCCAATGGACCACGCGGCCGCGACTCGGCCTCGCTTGTATCGGGCTGCTGCCATCGATCGGCGCTACATATATTTCCGCAGATCGGCGGCGGCTTCAGCCGGCTGCCGCTTGAGGCTGAACGGCGCGACGAAGCGGCCCTGCTTGTCCATCAGATAGACGAGTGCGGTGTGGTCCATGCTGTAGTCGCCATCTTTCGTGGGCACTTTCTGCGCGAAGACCCGGTAAGCTTTCTCGACCTGCGCGATCGACTTGGCGTCGCCAGTTGCGCCGCGCAGATGCGGGTCGAAGCTCGACAGGTAATCCTTCATCACTGCCGGTGTGTCACGCTCGGGATCGACCGTGATGTACAGCGCACGAACCCGGTTAGCGTCGCTGCCGAGCGCATGGAGCACTTCGGAGATCTCGTAGAGCGTCGTCGGACAGATGTCCGGGCAATGCGTGTAGCCGAAGAACACGAGCGCCGGCTCGCCCTTGAGGTCCTGATCGGTGATCGGCTCGCCGTCCTGATCGACCAGATTGAAAGAGCCGCCGATCGCCGAATGGCTCGGTCCGCTACCGCGGAATTCACCTATCGCGAACAGGAAGATGCCGAGGAAGATCACCAAGCCGGCGAGAAACGCCGACAGGACGAGCATGATGTGGGAGGTTCGGGCGGTCATGGAGGCGTCAGAAGCAGGCGGCCCAGCCGGCGCGTATCATTTCGAAGAACACGGCGGTGCCGTAGTACGCCCAGAGCACCAAGGTTCCCGCGATCAGGGCGCCGAATACCCCGGCTGCGAGCAATAGCGGTCGAGTCTGGATTGCAGAGGTCGTCGCCGGCATCAGGATTCTCCCCCGTCGCGCCCCTTCCATCGTCACAGTTGCGCCCGTCGCACCGAAACCATCACATATGCCCACCGCATTTGCCCGACAACATCCCTTTATGGGGGTCGTCCGGCTGACATCCGATAGGAATACAAGCCTTAGAAAAATTAACCATGTTTTTAAACGGCGATATCGTCGCAGCGGAATAATGTTCCGGCTAAACAATTGATAGCTATAGATTTTTATGCGGCATTTTAGTCACTCCTGCGTCCGTTCGCCACCGTTTGCGTTGACTCGATTGGTTAAAGGCAGGATGAATGGATGAACTTTCCGATGGGCGAGGCACTTACGCCAATAACAAGAAGGCAATGGAGAACTTGATGCGTACCGCTTTGGCGCTAGCTCTTGCGATCTCAATGTCGGCGGCGGCCACGACCGCCTGGGCCGAAGATGCGAAGGCTCCGGCGGCCGCGCCGGCGCCGGCGGCTGCTCCCGCACCGGCCATGGCCGCGGCGCCCGCTCCGGCGCCTGCCAAGGCCTCCGTCGGCACCGCAGCGAACTGTTCGAACCCGAACGCGCTTGGCGTCGAACGCGTGGTGCAGATCGACACCACCGGCGGCCCCGGCTTCGGCTTCGAGCACTTTAAGGCCTATGATTTCCTGCGCGATAAGGAAGTCGTGCTGACCTTCGACGACGGCCCGTGGCAGGGCAATACCGAACGCGTGCTCAAAGCACTCGCCGACCAGTGCACCAAGGCAGTGTTCTTCGAGATCGGCAAGCACGCCGGCTATTATCCGGAAATCGCCAAGCAGGTCGCCAAGGCTGGCCACACCATCGGCACGCACACATGGTCGCACAAAGACCTGTCGACGATGTCGGAAGCCGACGCCAAGGCCGAGATCGAGAAGGGCATCGCGGCGGTGAGCATCGCGCTCGGCAACCAGCCGGTGAACCCGTTCTTCCGTTTCCCGGCGCTTAAGCATCCGCCTGAGCTCGTGAAGTATGTCGGCTCGCGGAATATCGGCATCTTCTCGACTGATATGGACTCGTTCGACTTCAAGATGCGTAAGCCCGACCAGGTCATAAAGTCGGTGATGGCGAAGCTCGCTAAGCACGGCAAGGGCATCGTGCTGATGCACGATTTCCAACACGCTACCGCGGAAGCGCTGCCGGAGCTGCTCAAGCAGATGAAGGCTGCTGGCTATAAGGTCGTTCAGGTCGTCGGCAAGACCAACATCGAGCCGCTGCCTGAATATCGCGACGCCGTCCTGAAGGAGATGGGCGGCGGCCTCGAAGAGGCGCGTCCGATGTCGAGCGTGATCCAGACCATTGGCGGCGGCGACAAGAACTAAGCTCAGCCGCATAAATAACCAAAATCGGCTGCGTTTTTCGCGGCCGGTTTTTTATTGCGGCCCGCTGAGATCGAGGCGGCGCAGTCGCAACAGCGCAGCGGTGCGAATACCACGGCTACGCTTGGGGCGGCGGCGCGCACGAGCCTGATCGCGTGGCGGCCCCATCAGCACCGGCTGGAACAGCACGGCAGCAGCCAACGTGCAGACGAGCGACAGCGCGAGCAGTCGTCCCATACTGGATGTGCCCGGATGGCTCGAGAACCACAAGCTGCCGAAGGCGGTCGCCGTGGTCAGCGCGCTGAAGAAGACGGCGCGCGTCAGCGGCGATTGCAGCACCTGAGCCTGGCCGCCGCGCCAGGCCACCATGTAGTAGATCTTGAACGCGACGCCGATGCCGAGCAGCAACGGCAGGGCGATAATATTGGCGAAGTTGAGCGCAAGCCCGAACGCGACACAAAGCTCGAGCGTGACGACGCCGGCGACCAATAGCGGGATGAGCGTCAGCAGGACGTCGCCGATGCGCCGCAGCGTCAGCCACAGCAGGACCGTGATCGAGATCAGCGCCCAGAGGCCTGCCTCGAAAAAGGCGCGGATGATGGTTCGGCCGGATTCAAGGATTCCGATCGGCCCGCCGGTCGCCCGCGGCTCGACCGCCTCGACAGCGCGTGCAAAGGCACGGATTTCCTCGTTGTCGTTGAGCGCGCCTTTCGGCAGCACCTCAACCCGCGCGCGGCCGTCGGAGGTCAGCCATTGCGCACGGATCTGCGCCGGCAGGGTCTGCTCGGTGACCACTTGCGGGTGCAGCGCGTTGCGCAAGCCATCAAGCGCGATTTCAAGCGGCACAATGAAGGCCGTTTGCGCGCGCTCGCGCACTGCCGGGTTAGCATCGGCCAATTGGCCCAGATTCGCAGCGAGCCGTTTTGCGGCCATGACGCCGTCACCGCTCCGGCGCTCGGCCGCCCGCTCGAGCGCTTGCTGCGCGCGCTTGAGGGCGTCGACATTGTCCTGATCCTTTGGCGCGGATTGATGCGCGCCATCGAGCGCTGGCAGGAGCGCCTTGCCCGCACCGTTGATCAAAGCGAGTTTCTTCGGCTGATCGGCCGGCACAAAGCTCGCAAGCGTGCGCACACTGGAAACTTCCGGCACCTTGCCGATGCGTTCAGCGATACGCTCCGCCTCTTTTTCCGACGGTACCAGGACGTCAACGGCATTGGCGCCAACGGTCGTGTCACCGCGTACGTCCACATAGGTAGCGATCGATTCTGCATGCGGGTTGCGCAGATCAAGCGGGTTGAAATCGAACTTCAGGAAATACAGGAGCGGCGCAGCCGCGATCACGGCGGCCGCGCTGCCGATCAGGATCAGCATGCGGTAGCGTTCCATGAAACTGTCGACCGGCGCGAGTGCGGCATAACCGAGCGGCTCGACTTCGCCCGGCGGATTGAGGATGACAAGCAGCGCGGGCAGCACGGTGATGCTGCCGAGGAAGGCGATGATCATGCCGAGGCCGGCGATCTGGCCGAGTTCGGAAACGCCGCGATAGTCGGTCGGCACGAACGAGAGGAAGCCCGCGGCTGTCGCGGCCGCCGCGAGCGCGAGCGGCACTGCGATATGCTCGCCGGCGTTGGACAGCGCCGCGCGCAGGTCGTCGACGACGAAGCGTTCCGCGCGATAACGCACGCTGAACTGGATGCCAAAGTCGACGCCGATGCCGACGAACAAGACGGCGAACGCGACCGAGATGAGATTGAGCGCGCCGACCATCATCAGGCCGACCGCAGCGGTGATGGCGAGGCCTATCGTCACGGTCGCAAACACGGCAAGAATGATGCGCGCCGAACGCAGCGCGAGCCACAGGATGATCAGCACGGTGATGATCGTGGCGATCAGATTCGGCAATGCGCCGTCGGCGATGGTGGCGAACTCCTCGTCGGCGATCGGTACCGAGCCGGTGAGGCGGACGTGGGTCTCGAGATTTTCCTTCAGCTTCAACTCGTCGACCGTCTTGCGGACGGCGTCGCTTGCCTTCTTTCCCGGCTCGAGCGCGCCGAAATCGAGCACAGGATGAATTTCGACGAAACGCCGCAGGTCGCTCTTGGTCGGTTTCTTGCCGGAGACAAGCTCACGCCACGAGAAGTGGGCGGGCTTGCCGGCAAGCACCGCTTCAAGCGCGTCGGACGCCTGATTGAAGATGCGTGCCAGGGGGTCAAGCCCGGCATCGCCCGGCTGCGCGAACTGCAATCCGAAAAGCAGCCCCAGCGACAGCCCGCGCAGGCTTGGGTCGTTGGCCAAAACGCGGATGAGCGGCGAGGCCTGCGCAAGCTGGCCCGTCGTCATCGCGACATCATCCATCGGCAAGTAGAGCAGCGCCTCATGGGCAAAGAACGGCGTCTCGCTCGTTGCTTCGACCGAGGCGAACAGCTCCTTGCGACCGGTGAGCGCATCGGCCAGCGACTGCGCCGATTTGCTCGCGGCCTCCGACGTCGGCGCATCGATGACGGCGATGATCGTTTCCTTGCCCTGGGGAAACGTCGCGTTGAAGGCCAGCTCGCGCTGGCGCCAAGGCAGGCTCGGCGAGATCAGACGGGTGATGTCCGTATTGATGGCGAAATGGCGCGCCGAGTACTCGGTGGCGCCGGCTGCCAGCAGCACGCTGATGACGATCACCCACCATGAGTGACGCGCACAGAGCTCGACGAGGGCTTTAATTGCGGATTGAACCAAAGACGGCCTCGGTATCGCGGTCCCGACCGCACCGCGATATCACATTGCAACGTCGGGCGCTTGCGGTTTAACCGCGGCCCTGCGTCTTGGAAAAGTAGCCAATCGCCGCCTTAAGTTGTGCATCGTCCGGCGTACCGATGATCTGGGTCTTGATCGGTGCCGAATAGCTTTCGGCGTTCAGCGGGTCGCCTTCCTTGAAATTGGCTTCCGGCTTCAAAGTCTTCGCTTGGCCCGCTTCTTCTTTGCTTTCTTGAGCGGAATCACCTTGGCCGAGCTACGGGCACTCTTGCGCAGCGCCTCTTTGAGGTCGACAGGCCTGTTGTGCTTGCGCAGGAGATCGCGGAACGCCTCATCGGCGAGTTCCTGAAACGTCATCATGCGGTCCCGGGCGAGCAGGTCGAGCGTGGCCCAGTCTTCCTTGTCGAATTGAATTCGTTTGGCGGGCATGCCGATTGCTTAAGGCGCCCGGCGCGTAAAGGCGGTCAGAATCGAAGACGCGGTGGTCCCATGGCCGTAGGCGATCCTGCATGCCACCACGAACAACGTTGTCGCCAGCACCATTCGCAATGCCCCCTCTGGAATCCGAATGGCAAAATAGCTGCCAAGGAAAATGCCGGGCAGCGAGCCGGCGAGCAGCGAGCCCATGATCTGCCAGTCGACCGCGCCCATACTCCAATGACCGAGCCCCGCGATTAATGTCAGCGGCACGGCGTGGGCAATATCGGAACCGACCACGCGCGCCATCGGCATCTGCGGATAAAGCATGATGAGCGCGACAACGCCGATGGCGCCTGCACCGACTGAGGAAACCGTCACGAGGACGCCAAGCGCAACGCCGACCGACACCGTGGCGATAAATGTACGTCGCGAATCCAGATTGCTCACGCGCTTGCGGTACATCGCGACCAGGGGCTCGCCGAACACCAGCACGAAGGCGGTCAAAAACAACGCTATGCTGAGCACCATTGTGATCAGGCTGCGTGTCGCCTCGCTGTTGAGGTTCGAGCGAGACAGAACGAACAGCGTGACGACCGTCGCCGGTGTGCTGCCATAGGCAAGCCGCCGCACCACGCGCCAATCGACGCTGCGCGCGAGCCCATGCACCAGGCTGCCGCCTGTCTTAGTGGCCGCCGCGTAAAGCAGATCGGTTCCAACGGCGGTTGCCGGATGGATGCCGAAAAGCAGGATGAGCAGAGGTGTCATCAACGCGCCGCCGCCAACACCGGTCATACCGACCAGCATGCCGACCGCGAAGCCCGATAGCGAATACAGTGGATCGATCATTTACGGCTGCCTCACGCGGCGCAGATTAAGCTAAGCATAGAGCAGCACGCTGGTCACGAAAACGAATTGTCCCTATGCGCGTTCCATGGGTTGACACATGATTTTCATGAAATTTTGTACAACCAAGTGGCTGTTATTGGGACCGAAAAATACCTATTTTCGTTTGCAGGTGATTCAGGCAATTTCCTTGCCGGCGCCGTAGGGGGCTACCGGAGCGGATCCGAACGTTATGCCCGACATTGCCACCATCACGATCAATCCGGCGATCGACATCTTCGTCAACGTCGAACGCGTCGAGCCGATCAAGAAGCTGCGGTGTTCGGCGCCGAAACGCGATCCCGGCGGCGGCGGCATTAATGTCGCGCGCGTCGCGCATCGCCTTGGCGGCCGCGTCATCGCGATTTATCCGGCCGGTGGCGCCATCGGCAAATTGCTGCAGCGCCTGGTCGAGCGCGAAGGCATCGACAGCGTCACGACGCCGGCTCATGTCGAGACGCGTGAGAATTTCACAGCCTACGAGGAAGCAACCGGCGAGCAGTACCGCTTCGTGCTGCCGGGATCGGCCTTGCACAAGCCCGAATGGGAAGCCTGCCTCGACAAGCTTGAGGCTCTCGCAGAAAAGCCAAAAATCGTGGTAGCGAGCGGCAGCATCCCGCCCGGCGTCCCTGAGGACTTCTTCGCCCGCGTCGCCCGTCACGCCAAGGCATTCGGCGCCAAAATGGTGCTCGATACGTCAGGCCCCGCGCTAGCGGCGGCGCTCGATGAAGGCGTCACGCTGATCAAACCGAATCTGGCCGAGTTCAGCGAATACGCGCGTCGCGCCCTGACGCAGGACGACGACCGGATCGCAGCGTGCCGCAAATTGATCGCGGCCAAGCGGGTCGAAGCTGTTGCGCTGACGCTTGGGGGGGATGGCGCGCTCCTGGTGACCGCGGACGGCGCCTGGCGTTCAGAGCCGCTGCACGTCGATGTCGTCAGTGCGGTGGGTGCGGGGGACAGTTTCCTCGGAGGCATGGTCGCCGCGATCGCAGATGGCAAGAGTTTCGATCAGGCGTTCCGCGTCGGCGTGGCGGCAGGCTCGGCTGCTGTCACGAGCCCGGGCACCGAACTGTGTCATGAGGCAGACGTCAAGCAATTGCTGACGCAGGTGCGCGTCAAAGAGATAGCGCGCGCGGTGGTGTAAATCAGCGTTCGGCCCTGACCCGCACGAGACGCGTTTGCTCGCGCGAGGCCTCGATCATTCCCATCCAGGCAATGAGCGGCAGGTAAAGAAAGAGCGGCATGTTTTTGTTCTCCGCTTACGGTTCGCGGAGACAACGTGTGCACCGCAGCGCCGGTTCCACCCATCACACCGGCGTGTTTTTGCGTTAGCGGGCGGTGATCCGCTGCGTACCGCAGTATTCCTGCGAGTATTTCTCGGCGATGCGCAGCATGTCACGGCCATAGGTGTTCTTGTCGGTGCCGGTCCATTCGCGCGCGAGATCGGCGAAGGTCACCGGACGATGCAGGCGGCGCATGATTTCCTGCACGTCGCTCTGCACCTGGCGCGTGCGTTTGGCCACGGGATCCGGGATAAGCGTGGTCGAGTACATCAACACGTGCTGCAAGTGAGCAAGCACGCCCGTGCGGACACTGTCGAAATGCTCGCCGGGTCTGCCGGAGATTGTCGCGCCGAGGCCAGCGAAATTGTTGTCGCTCGCCGGCACGCCCGCGGGCACTCCATCCGGGCGCCGGAAGGTCAGATAGTTGGTCTCGACCAGCATCTGGAAGAACGCATAATCCCAGCGGACCGCCACGCACTTCGCGGGGGGACGATCGACGCAGGCACCGATGCTCTGATAGAGCGATGCGATGTTGGTGAAACGCGGCTCGATGGTCTGCGGCACGTGACGCGCCGCATTCGTTGCAGCGACGAAGTCCATGAGCGAGCCCGGCGTAACGCAAGCCGGCACGGAATTTTCAGCGGTCGTAATGATGGCCGGCAGCGAGCCCGCGATCGCGGCGGCCGGCGACAGCAACGCCAGGACGACTAGCAGCCGCGCTTTCATGGAACCCCACTCGCTTCCGATTGGAGCGGGTGGGGTAAACTGATTCGGGTTAATTTTGCGCGATTAAACCGCGCCGGAATTTCAAGGCCGATCAGGCCTCGTGGATCTTCACGTACTCGAAGTCGCCGGACTTGTTGTCAATGCCGACCTTGGGCGGCGCGATCCAGCCGGCGAACTGGCCCGGCGTGGTTTCCGGCTGCATCAGGCTTTCAATAAAATCCTTGTCGCTGTCGGACGGCAGATAGTTGGAGCGCCTCTTCTGCCAGTCGACGTCACTCATCACGTTGCCATTGACGTCGGCGTGGATGTTGGAGAACTCGCCGATGTGACGATGGAAGGCGACGTGCGGCAGTTTAATCTCGAACGGAATGCCGAGATCGGAGATCATCTTGTTCCAGCGACCGACACCGACATTGGCGTCGGTGACGTAGTCGTCGCGCAGCCGCATGTTGAGCGCTGACAGCGCAGGTGAATCCTCGTTCTTGATCTTGCCGTCGATGAGCCGCAGTACCGGATAGGTGCCGCTCTCGAGCTGATGATCGTCCTTGAGGCGATCCTCGCGGAAGCGGCCTTTGAGGCCAGCATGGAAGGCGTTTGCCGCGTTGGTCGAGATTTCGTTGCCGAACAGATCGAGCGTCAGCGAGAAATGCAGGTTCGCCTTTTTCTGGATAGTCGGCAGATCGATGACGCCGAGCTTGCGCACTTTGTCGATCTCGTATGGATCTGTGATGCCGGCCTCCTTCATCGCCTCGCAGGTGCGCTGAACGACGCGAGTGACGCCGGTCTCGCCGACGAACATGTGGTGAGCTTCTTCGGTCAGCATGAAACGGCAGGTGCGAGACAACGGGTCGAAACCGGACTGCGCCAAAGCCTCGAGCTGCATCTTGCCGTCGCGGTCGGTGAAATAGGTGAACATGAAGAACGACAGCCAGTCCGGCGTCTTTTCGTTGAAAGCGCCGAGCATACGCGGCGTGTCGGGATCGCCGGAGCGGCGCTCGAGTAGCGCCTCCGCCTCCTCGCGACCGTCGGTGCCGAAATATTTCTGCAGCAGATAGACCATCGCCCAGAGGTGACGGCCCTCTTCGACATTGACCTGGAAGAGGTTGCGCATGTCGTAGAGCGACGGCGCGGTCTTGCCGAGAAAGCGCTGCTGCTCGACGGAGGCCGGCTCGGTGTCGCCCTGGATGACGACGAGGCGGCGCAGCATGGCGCGGTATTCGCCGGGCACCTCCTGCCAGGCGTCCTCACCCTTGTGGGCGCCGAAATTGACCTTGCGGCCCTCATGCTGCGGCGCCAGCAGCACGCCCCAGCGGTATTCGGGCATCTTCACGTAATCGAACTTGGCCCAGCCCTTGGGATCGACGCTGACCGCGGTGCGCAGATAGACCAGCGATTCCTGGAAGCCTTCCGGCCCCATATCCTTCCACCAGTCGAGATAGCCGGGATGCCATTTTTCCAGCGCGCGCTTAACGCGGGGATCATCGCCGAGCGCCACGTTGTTCGGGATCAGGCCGTCATAATCGACTGCGGCGATATTCATGGCTACACCCTTTCCTTATTGAAGGTCGGCGAGACGCCGGAGCCGTAGAGCTTGAGCGCGCCCTGCTCGCCGATGGCATTCGGCCGCTGGAAGATCCAGTTCTGCCAGGCGGTCAGACGCCCGAAAATTTTGGTTTCCATGGTTTCGGGACCGGCGAAGCGCAGGTTCGCCTCCATGCCGGTCATGGCGTCCGGTGAGAAGCTTGCGCGCTCTTCGAGCAGAATGCGCAGCTCGTCGTCCCAGTCGAAATCCTCGTACGCCATGGTGACGAGACCGAACTCAGCGGCTTCTTCGCCTTCGATTGGCTGACCGATCTTGCCCTTAAGTGTGTCGAGCGTCTTTGGCTCGCCTAGAAAGCGCGTTTGCAGACGCGTGAGTCCATTGCCCATGGGATAGAAGCCGAAATTGGCTTGGCCGAGTGTGATCACTGCCGGCTTGCGGTTGTCGCCCTCGCGTGTGCCGATCAGCATCAGCGAGCGGTCGGAGGCGAAGGCGAGCTCGGCAAGCGTGCCGGCAAAGCAGGAGCCCGGCTCGATCAACGCGATGAAACTTTTGGCGGTGACGTCGACGCGCTTCAGCGCGCGCTTGAGATAATGGCGAATTTCGCGCATCAGCCAGTCGCCATTGGCCTTGGCGAGGAAATCGTCATGGTCGAGCACGGCCTGTGCGCTGCCATCCGTCTTGAACAGCACGACGCCGGTTGCCGCCTCGTTGGTGCGCAGATGCAGGATGGCATCTTCCAATTCGCGCGCGACTCTCAGCGGCCAGAATTTATCGCCGAGCGCATGCGCCGCTTCGACCGAGGCTGGAACGCCACCCGAGGGTCCGCGCACCGTGACAGTGGCAAGGCCGCGCCCGCGGTCGATTTCGATGTCGACATGCGAATAGGATACGCGGTCGCCGTCGATCCTGCGCGACAGCGGCGTGAACTGGATGCCCTTGGCGTCCTTCGGACGGTCGGAGCGCGCCGCGATCTCATGGGCGCGCGCTGCAACAACGTCCTTCCACTTCGAGTTCGGCACCACCTCGTCGACCAGGCGCCAGTCGACCGCCTTGGTGCCGCGGATGCCTTCTTCAATGGAGCAAAACACGTCAGCGCGGTCACGTCGCACCTTGCGCTTGTCGGTGACGCGGGTAAGCCCGCCGGTGCCCGGCAGCACTGCGAGCAGTGGCGTCTCCGGCAGCGCTACCGCCGAGCGGCGATCGTCGACCAGCATAATGTGATCGGCGGCGAGCGCGAGCTCGTAGCCACCGCCCGCGGCATTGCCGTTGATGGCGCAGATGTAGATCTGCTTGGAATTTTCCGAGGCGTCCTCGATGCCGAGCCTCGTCTCGTTGGTGAACTTGCAGAAGTTCACCTTGGCGCCGTGCGTCGACTTGCCGAGCATGCGGATGTTGGCGCCGGCGCAGAACACATTGTCCTTGCCGGACTTGATGACGACGCAGCGTACTTCCGGATGCTCGAAGCGCAGCCGCTGCACGGCGTCGTTCAACTCAATGTCGACGCCGAGATCGTAAGAGTTGAGCTTGAGCTCGTATTCGCCGCCATTGAGCGCGCCGGCCTGGTCGACGTCCATGATCAAGTAAGCGACGTCGCCGTCGTACTCGACGCGCCAGTGGCGATAGCGCGAAGGATCGGTCTGATAGTCGATGAACGTCATGCGCCTGTCCTCGCCACTCTCCCTTAGAGGGAATGCATTATTTTGCAGCTTAGATAGCATCTCTTTTCCCCCATAACAACGAACCAGATCGGTTCTCTCCGCAACCATTTGTTCAGTCTGCCCCTTGTTTGGCATTATAATGCATGTTAGTGGGAAGGGCCATGAAACCTGCCGGTGCGAAGCCAGCCCCCCTGCGTGACAGCGACATCTATCTGCATCGCCTCGGCGAGCGCGTGCGCACGCTGCGGAACCAGCGCGGCATGTCGCGCAAAGTGCTGGCACAGCACGCGAAAGTCTCGGAGCGTTATCTCGCTCAGCTTGAGGCGGGACTCGGCAACTGCTCGATCGTGCTGCTGCGCCGTATCGCCCGCGCTATCGGTCTCCCAGTAACGCAACTCGTGAATGAGGACGCGGACCCCGCGCTCGACCTCGTGCTGCTCACGCAATTCGTTGAACGGCTACCGCCCGATGCATTGAGCGAGGCCCGGGATCTGCTTCTCAAGCGGTTCGGCGAGCCGTCGGAGGACCTGCGGCAGCGACGCATCGCGCTGATCGGTCTGCGCGGCGGCGGCAAGTCTACACTCGGGCGCTTGGTGGCCGAGCGGCTCAACATGCCCTTCATCGAGCTCGATCGTGAGATCGAGCGGCGCGCCGGCGCCTCTTTGAGTGAAATCTTCGACATGTTCGGCCAGGAGACCTTTCGTCGCGCCGAGCGCGAGGCGCTCGAAGATGTGCTGCGCCACCACCGACATTTCGTCATGGCCACCAGCGGCTCGATCGTTACCGACCCCGGCACCATGGAGCTATTGCTGTCGTCGTGTTTCACCATCTGGGTGCGCGCCGAACCGAAGGACCACATGCGCCGGGTCATCGAGCAAGGCGACATGCGGCCGATGGCCAATAGCGCCCGCGCGATGGAAGACCTGATCGCCATCCTCAAGAGCCGCGAACCGCTTTACGCCAAGGCCGAGGCCTCCGTCACCACCACCGGCAAGTCGCCAGAGCAGAATCTCAGCGAGCTGATGCGCGTCATCCCCGCAGGCAGCCCCGCCGAGACCCGTATTGCCCGCGAGCCCGCTTAGACGGTAAAGGGAGCCGGCCATCATCAGGGACATTTCATGAGTGAGACGATCAAGACCGATGTTGTGATCATTGGCGCGGGGCCGGTCGGCCTTTTCGCGGTGTTCGAGCTCGGCCTGCTCGACATCAAGGTGCACCTCATTGACATCCTGGACAAGGTCGGCGGCCAGTGCGCCGAGCTCTATCCGGAAAAGCCGATCTACGACATTCCCGGCATTCCCTACATCACCGGCAACGGTCTTACCGGAGCCCTGATGGAGCAGATCAAGCCGTTTTCTCCAACGTTTCATCTGAGCGAAATGGTGACGACGCTCGAGAAGATCGGCGATCCACTATTTCGCGTGAAGACCGACGCCGGCAACACGTTCGAATGCAAATGCGTAGCGATCGCCGCGGGCGGCGGCTCGTTCCAGCCGAAGCGCCCGCCAATCAACGGCATCGAGGCCTACGAAGACAAATCGGTGTTCTATGCCGTGCGCAAGATGGAAAACTTCCACGACAAGAATCTCGTTGTCGTCGGCGGCGGCGATTCAGCGCTCGACTGGACGCTCAATTTGCAGCCGCTCGCCAAGCGGCTCACTCTGGTGCACCGGCGCGATGAATTCCGCGGCGCGCCCGACAGCGTCAACAAGATGCGTGCGCTGGTCGCGGCCGGCGACATGGATCTGAAGATCGGGCAGGTGACGGAGCTCGAAGGCAGCGACGGGCAGCTCAAGGCCGCGTCGATCAAGGGCAAGGATGCCGTCGATCGCGTCGAATGCGACGCCATGCTACCGTTCTTTGGCCTCACGATGAAGCTCGGTCCGGTGGCGGACTGGGGCATCACGATGGACGACGAACTCATCCCGGTCGATACGGGCACGTTCGAGACCAACATCCCGGGCATCTTCGCAATCGGCGACATCAACACGTATCCGGGCAAACTCAAGCTCATCCTCTCCGGCTTCCACGAGGCCGCGCTGATGTCGCAGAAGGCTTATCACTACGTCTATCCGGAGAAAAAGCTGGTGTTCCAATACACCACCTCCTCGACCAGCCTGCAGAAGAAGCTTGGTGTGGCATGAGCGACGTGCAGCAAGCCTTACCGGCCCCCAGCGCGAACAAAGACCCGATGCCCAAAATCACCTTCATCGAATATGACGGCACCGTGCATACGGTCGAGGCCGAGTTGGGCTCGACCGTCATGGAGACCGCCATCAAGAACGATATCGGCGGCATCGTCGCCGAATGCGGGGGCGGCTGCACCTGCGCGACCTGCCTCGTTCACGTCGACGAGAAATGGTTTCCGGTCGTCGGACCGCCGTCCGAAGAGGAAAACCAGATGCTCGACACAGCGTTCGAGGTGAAAGAGACCTCACGCCTGTCGTGCCAGATCAAAGTGACCGAGGCGCTCGACGGTCTCGTCGTACGCACGCCCTCCTATCAGGGGCGGTGAGCGGTTCTCAGAACCCTTCAAGAGATTTTGGAGCGGGCGAAGGGAATCGAACCCTCGTATGCAGCTTGGGAAGCTGCCGTTCTACCATTGAACTACGCCCGCAATCCTCGCGCAGTATGCCACGTCCGTCACTGACGGGAAAAGCTGGAACTGACCTGCATCTATGCCTTGAAGTGCTTCGACAACTTCAGGCTCTGCGCCTGATAGTTCGAGCCAATGCCTTGGCCGTAAAGCGTGTCGGGACGCGCCAGCATCTTTTCGTAGACGAGACGGCCGACAATCTGCCCGTGTTGGAGGATGAACGGCACTTCGCGCGAGCGTACTTCGAGAACAGCACGCGCACCCTTGCCGTCAGCGCCCGCGTAGCCAAAGCCTGGATCGAAGAAGCCGGCATAGTGGACGCGGAATTCACCAACCAGTGGATCGAACGGCACCATCTCGGCGGCGTAGTCGGGCGGCACCTGCACCGCTTCCTTCGACGCGAGGATATAGAACTCGTTGGGATCGAGGATCAGGGTCTTGTCCGGTCGCGCAACGATCGGCTCCCAGAAATCCAGCATCGTATAGCCCGCGCGCCGCTCAACATCGATGAGGCCGGTGTGACGCTTGGCGCGATAGCCGACCAAGCCGCCAGGGCCGAGACCCGAGAGGTCGACCCCGACTGCGACCCCCTCGCTGACATCGGCATCGTCTGTATCGACAAGACGCTCGCGGGCGTGCAATTCGCGTAGCGCCGCCGCGCCGAGTAACGCGCCGCCATGGCGGAAGCGGATCTGCGACAGTCGCGAGCCTTCGCGCACCAGCACCGGAAAGGTGCGGGGGCTGATTTCGGCATAGAGCGGGCCGTGATAGCCACCTTCGATACGGTCGAAGCCGCGGATCTCGTCGGCGATCACACGGGTGAACACGTCCAGACGCCCCGTTGAGCTTTTCGGATTGGCGGCGGCGGAGATATTGTCGGGCAGCGCGAGGCTCTCGAGCAGCGGCACGATATAGACGCAGCCGGTTTCCAACACCGCGCCATCACCGAGCGTGATCTCGTGCAACTTAAGCTCGTCGATGCGCTTGGCAACCGTGCTCGATCCCGGCAGAAAACTCGCGCGCACGCGGTAGGCGACGTCGCCGAGCCGCAGGTCGAGGCTTGCGGGCTGGATCTGGTCCGGCGCAAAATCCGTAGCGGGCAAAATCCCACCGTCACGCGCGAGCTGCCCGATCATGCGATCGGGCAAAATACCCTTGTCACCAGCTGCAAAAGTGAGCGTCACAGCGCGTATTCCATTGCGTGCGACGATCTAACCTGACCGCCGCCTTGACGGGAAGCGGCCTGCCCCGCTACAAACAATTTAATCCGTGGTCATTTGAGCCGGCCGGCTTGCAGCCACGTTAAACAAGTCGCTAAAAGGCCGGGGACGCGTGAGCCCGGCCGAGGCATTTCTCCGGCCGGTTTTTTGTTGCGTTCGGTCAAGGGAGGCCAAAATGCCCGCGTCGAAAAACTATCGGCCCGAGACCCGTCTCGTTCATGCCGGCACCGTGAGATCCGAGTTCAACGAGACGTCTGAGGCGCTGTTCCTCACCCAAGGCTATGTCTACGACAGCGCTGAGGACTGCGAGGCGCGCTTCTCGGGGAAAATTCCGGGGTACGTCTATTCCCGATACTCCAATCCGACGCTGAGTATGTTCGAGCAGCGCATGGCCGCGCTCGAAGGCGCAGAGGCCGCGCGCGCGACCGCGACCGGCATGGCCGCGGTCACTACTGCGTTGATGGGACTTGTGCGTGCCAGCGACCATGTCGTTGCAGCGAAAGCGCTGTTCGGTTCCTGCCGCTGGGTGATCGAGGATTGGCTCGGCCGCTTTGGCGTCACCTCGACACTGGTCGACGGCAAAGATCTCGAACAATGGAAAAAGGCTGTCCGCAAGGAAACCAAAGTTTTCTTCATGGAGACGCCGACCAATCCGACGCTTGAGGTCTATGACATCAAGGCGGTCGCCGACATCGCACGTGCGGCAGGCGCGCGCCTCGTTGTCGACAACGTGTTCGCGACGCCGCTCTATCAGAGCCCGTTGCAACTCGGTGCCGACTGCGTCGTCTACTCCGCCACCAAGCACATCGACGGCCAAGGCCGCGTGCTGGGCGGCGTCATCCTCGGCTCGGAGAAATTCATCCTGGATCACGTGCATCAGGTGATCCGGCAGACCGGGCCTTCGCTGTCGCCGTTCAACGCCTGGGTGCTGCTGAAAGGGCTCGAGACCCTGTCGGTGCGCGTGAAGCGGCAGACCGAAACCGCGGGCGCTGTCGCTAACGCCCTTGCCGGACACAAGAAGATCAGCCGCCTTCTCTATCCCGGGCGCAGCGATCATCCGCAGGCGGATGTGGTGAAGAAGCAGATGAAGGCCGGGTCTACCCTCTGCTCGTTCGAGGTGAAGGGCGGCAAGGAGGGTGCGTTCCGCTTTCTCAACGCGCTTGAGCTTATCGGCATCACCAACAATCTCGGCGACGCCAAGAGCCTGGTCACACATCCGACGACGACAACCCACCAACGGCTCACACCGGAGCAACGTGCTGAGCTCGGTATCGGGGACGGACTGGTGCGCTTCTCAGCCGGGCTCGAGCACCCGGACGACGTGATCGAAGATCTGCTGAAGGCGCTCGACGCTGCGTGATCAGTCGGCAAAGGCGTGAACGGAGGCCGACAGGACCGGCCGCTGCGCCGCTTCCGCGATCGCCTGGCCGAGGCTCTTGGCCAAGCAGGCGTAGCTCCAGTCGTTCATGTGCAGGCCATCCGGCGACACGAACGTCTTGAAGTCGAGATGATCGTCATCGCGCCAGTGGCGCATCACTTCGAAGCGTGGATAGAGGTCGACGCTGTCCCGCTTCGCTGTAAGGGCGATCAGCTCGACCATCTGCGCAACCTCGGGCTTTGCAATCACCTTCGGCGCATACTGCGGATCGATCAGGATGACGTCAGCGCCGACCGCACGTAGCCTGGAGATCCCGAAATGGATAGACGCGCCGTAATCGGCGCTCTTGTGGTCGCGAATGACCGAGTTCGTGCCGAGCTGCCAGATGACGAGATCGGGCTTGGCCGCGATCACACCTTGATCGAACCGCTTGAGCATGTCGGCGACTTCCTCGCCACCGACACCGCGGTTGAGCACCTTGATTTGCTGGCCGGGAAAGCGCTGTGACAGCTCCACCTCAAGCCGGCTTGGATAGGTCGCGGCCGCTGAGCTCGCGCCGGCGCCGGCTGTGGACGACGAACCGATGGCGACGATGGTCACCGGCTGATGCGTCGACAGTCTATGTCCGAGATGGGCGAGTGGGTTGGCAAAACGCACGAGGTCAGTCCGTGCGTTGCAGGCCGGGGTTTCGGCATGCGCGGCAAGCGGAAGAGCGATACTTATCGTGAGCGCGGCGATGACTGACCAGACCGCGCGAGAAGTGATATCGTCGTACACGATTGTTTTTCCCAGCCCTAGGTTTTTCAGCGGCCTTCGGTTTGCGGACCGCTTTGCTTGGCCGCATCGGTGGCGAAATCGGCCAACAGCCATCCTATGCAATTATGGACACGCGTCGCAATGTCAAGTTTGTTCGCGGCCCCAGTCAAATCGAATGTGCCGAGATCGGCCCAGAACTTCATGATTTCGAACCGATCAAACAACGGCACCTCATGTTGCAGTGCAACCCAACGCATGTTTTCCGCGTAAGTCGACAAACCGATCATCGACTCGGTCCGCGGACTGTATTGCGCATTGACTAAGAGAACGTCAGCGCCCGTCGAACGAGCAATGTTGATACCTTGGTCAAGGGCCTGACTGAATTGATCTGGGTCAATCCCTTGCATGGCCTCGACCGTGCCGGTTTGCCAGACGACCAGCGCGGGTTTCAGATCAGTAAGGGTTTTATTGAGCAATTTAACGGTCTCAATCGCCGTGCGGTGCTGCTTGATGTCCGCCGCCACTTTGATCGTGACCCCGGGCAAAAGCTCACGCAGGGCGCTTTGCAGGCGCATCGGATAGGCGAGATCCGCACCTTTTGGTCCCGGCAGGGTCGACGAGCCGGATCCAAGGACAAGCACGGTGAGTTGCTTGCTCGCGATAGCGCGCTGCGTATTCGGCAATGGGAAAACATGCTCGAGTTGCGGCTGTGCCACGGCACACTCGCCTGGCTGGTCGGCCATGGCGGCAGAGGCAGGCATCAATAGCCAGGCCGCGAGCAGTGCCAAGAGTATCTTCATGAGCCCCCCGCGTGGCTCGGCGCCGCCGCCGGCGGACGCGGCCCCGGTCCCCGTCGCTCGACGCCTCTATACCACGAAACAAGGGCGGCAGCCGCGACCATAATGGCAATGCCCGCCAGGCTGACGGCAACCTGCATGGCAAGGCGGTTAGATATTTCGGTGAAAACGAAGTGGCCAGCAAACGACAAGAACACGCCGAGACAAAAGGTCTCAAGTGAATGCTGCCCACAAACAATCGCCGGCCAGCAGATGCGAGATTTCAGGATCGACCAATCGCGCGGGACGAACCACACCGTGATCACCGCGAGCGACATGAAGTGCAGAATGCGCAGCACGTCGAGATTGGTCTTGTCGATCGGGTAGATCACGTCGCCGACTACTTTCGGGACAAAAACGGCGATCCGCGGGAAGTACCAGCTCAGCGCGATGAAGAAGGCGAATGCCAAATAGAGCGCCGCGAATGAGACGACGACCGGCGAATTGATCCAGCGCGACAGCCGTTGGGCCCCGCCGAGCGCGCACCATGCGCCAAACACAAACAACATCTGCCACGCAAATGGATTGAAGACCCAGACGCCGGTCGGATAGGCCGGGATGCTCCAGTCGAACCACCAAGTCAGCGCATAAAAAGTCGCCGAGGCGATGAGCGCGGTCGAAGGCGCGCGACGCAAGAGCCAAAGGATCGGCGGAAACCACGCAAGCAGCACGATGTAGAGCGGCAGCACGTCCATGTTCACGGGCTTGAACTTGAGCAATAGCGCCTGAATGATCGTGACGTCTGGGTCGGCGAGAAAATTACGCACCCCCATCTCTTCAGCGTATAGCGGATTGTCGAATGAGTGCGCGACATAAGCGATCTCGGCGAGATAGATCGCGAACAAGAATACGTGGGCGATGTAGATCTGCCAGGCGCGCTTGAGCACCCGCGCGCTCGCCACGACGAAGCCGTGCTGTTCCATGGCGCGCCCGTAAACGAAGGCCGCGGTGTAGCCAGAGATGAAGACGAAGATTTCGGTGGCGTCGGAAAATCCGTAATTGCGGATCGTAAGCCAGCTCACCGCGTTCGACGGGATGTGATCAAGGAAGATTAGCCAAAGCGCGAGCCCTCGGAACAGGTCCAGCCGCAGATCTCGTTCGGTCGAAGCCGGAGCCATGGACGGCTTTTCTTTCGGGGGGACTTTCGGCCATACTTACAGGCGAGGACATTGACCCCGACTGCGACAATTATACGGCATATAGATGTATCGCGCGGTCACCCGCAAGATCGAGGTTACAGTCACGCCCCGTTTTGTTTCGGAGCGTTCTTCGCCCAGCAACAACTATTTCTTCTGGGCCTATACGATCGACATCACCAATCTCGGGGCCGATACGGTTCAGCTCAAGACGCGGCACTGGCGCATCACCGATGCGCTCGGCCGCCTGCAAGAGGTGAAGGGCCCGGGCGTGGTCGGCGAGGAACCGGTGCTCGAGCCGGGCGAGTCGTTCGAATATACGAGCGGCGTTCCACTGCCGACGCCGTCGGGTTTCATGGTCGGGACATATGGAATGGTGACGACTGGGGGCGAGCATTTTGATATCGAGATCCCGGCCTTTTCGCTCGATTCATCGCACGCCGAGCGGACCATCAATTAGGCAGGCAGCCCTTGAACCGCGGCATCGCCTGCTTGGGCAGGACGGCCAGCACCGCGCCGCTCTGCGCAAAAGCCTGCAAGCCGACGAGCTGCGGCTCGGGCAGCGCCACGCAGCCCGCCGTGCCGGTCGCCGATGGCAGCCGCAAGTGGATGAAGATGCAGGAGCCCGCGCGTGCCTTGGCATCTGTCGGATAATCGACGAGCAGACCCCGCCGATAAGACTGCGCGCGCCACATGTTCTCGGCATGCACCTTCGTCCCGACCTGTCCACGTGTCGTGATAGTGTTGTAGGCCAGCGAGGACGGATCATCGACACAAACTGTCCCGTCGACGATATGCACATAGTTCGGGTCGTGCGAAGCCGCGAAGCCGAACGGCCGGCCGATCGGGAAAACGCCCCCGGGATTGCGCTTGTCGCCCTCGGTCTTGATCGGCTCACCGGGACGCGCATAGCCGCGGAATGACGGAGCCCAGGCGATGCCGCGGTAACCGATCAGGGCGCTCTCCGGACGCCCCACTCGCGTCCATGCCGCATCCGCCGAAGTCCGTTCGAAACGCCACAGCGTCGCCGTGTTGCTCGACATCGTGTCGGCGACGACGAGCACCAGCTTGCGCGCATCGCCGAGCTGCGCCGGGCAGCTTTGCGCCCATGCGGATGCCGGCGTGAGCAAGAGAAGGACTAGGAGAATCGCGCGGGCCATAGCCGATCATAGCAAGATCGCGCGGCCGCAGTGGCGAGGTCGCAGCGATCAGTTCGACTTTGCCCCGACCTCGCCGGGATCGAACAGATAGTTGGCGCTGCAGAATTCGCAGGTCACCGAAATATGGCCGTTCTCGACCATGTGGTCGCGGTCATCCTGCGAGAAGCTCTTGAGCATCGCCTCGACGCTTTCGCGCGAGCACGTGCACTCGGCGCGCATCGGCGTGCCGCGGAAAACCCGTACGCCCGGCTCGTGGAACAACCGGTAGATCAGCCGCTCGCTCGAGAACGCCGGATCGATTAGCTCGATGTCCTCGACCGTAGAGACGAGCGCCTTGCCTTCGACCCAGGCTTCATCCTCGGGCAGCTTATGCGGGGTCGTACCTTCAGGCGCGTCACCGGGATCGAGATCGGCGACGCGCGCCCGCTCCGGCGATTTCGGCAGGAACTGCAGCATGATGCCGCCGGCGCGCCAGCGGTGGTTCGGGCCGCTTTCGCTCGCCCGCAGTTCCTCGGCGACCGCAAGGCGCACCTGCGTCGGAATCTGCTCGGAGCGCAGGAAATATTCATGTGCGGCGTCCCCGAGCGAGCCGCCATCGAGCGCGACGAGGCCCTGATAGCGATTCATGTCGGGACCCTGATCGATGGTCATGGCGAGATGGCCGCGGCCGAGCAACTGACCGGCCTCGATCTTGCCTGCCGCCTTCGCCTCGGCAAAACGGTTCTTGTCGAAGCGCGCGCAGGCTCGCACCTTGTCGGGCGCGATGAAGTCGACCACCAGCATGCGCACGGGACCGTCGGTCTGCGTTTGCAGGATAAAGCGGCCATCGATCTTGAGCGCTGAGCCGAGCATGACAGTCAGCACAACCGCCTCGCCCAGGAGCTTCGCGATCGGCTGCGGATAATCGTGCCGCTCGAGAATCTCGTCGACCACGGGCCCCAAACGGACAACACGCCCGCGCAAATCGAGCTTTGCCACCTCGAAAGGTGTGACGATGTCGTCTGTGGGGGTCGCCGAGGGCGCGCGGGACGGGATGTCGATGTTTGGCTCGGGCATGTTCGGATCGGTCATGGGGCCTTATTTAGCGTTCATCCAGTCGATTGCGAGCCCCTGCCCTTTCCTCAGCCTCCGCCTTCCGCGTGCAGACACCAGGCTAAGAGGCCCTTCTGCGCGTGCAGGCGATTCTCCGCTTCGTCGAACACCACCGATTGCGGCCCGTCGATTACATCGTCGGTGACCTCCTCGCCGCGGTGAGCCGGCAGACAATGCATGAAGATGGCGTCGGGCTTGGCCTTGCCCATCAGCCGCGCATTGACCTGATAGCGCTTGAGGATGTTGTGACGGTGCTTGCCGTCGCGGTCGCCCATGGACACCCAGGTATCGGTGACGACGCAATCCGCATCCTTCACCGCAATTTCGGGATCTTCGCCGACCTTGATGGCGGCGCCCGAGCTTTTGACCCAGTCCATCAGCCATTTCTTCGGCTTGAGCTCGGCGGGGGTCGCAACGTTGAGATGGAAATCGAAGCGCTCCGCCGCGTGCATCCACGAGGCCAGCACGTTGTTGGCATCGCCGCTCCAGGCGACGGTGCGCCCGCGGATCGGGCCTTTCTTCTCTTCGAAGGTCATGACGTCGGCGAGCACCTGCGAAGGATGCGAGCGCCGCGTCAGCCCGTTGATGACCGGAATGGTCGCATTGCGCGCGATCTCCGCCACCGCCTCGTGGTCGAGGATGCGGATCATGATGGCGTCGACGAAACGCGACAGCACCCCTGCGGTATCGCCCAAGGTCTCGCCGCGGCCGAGCTGCATTTCCTGGGCGGTCAGCAGAATGGCCTCGCCGCCAAGCTGGCGCATCGCGACGTCGAAGGACACCCGCGTGCGCGTCGACGGCTTGTCGAAGATCATCGCCAGGGTCTTGCCGGCCAGCGGTTTGCTGCCGAGATCGCCGCGCGCGCGGGCCGCCTTCATTTTCCGGGCATGGTCGATCATTCCCGCAAGCACCGGCGTCGGGATGTCCTTCAGGTCGAGGAAATGGCGCGGACCGTTGGCGCTCATGACGCCTTTTCCTTCGGCCGCGAATGCATCTGCGCGAGCCGCGCGCAGGCGCGGTCGATGCGGGCGACGGCTTCCGCGACCTCGGTCTCGCCGATGATGAGCGGCGGCAGGAGCCGCACGACATTGTCGCCGGCCGATACCGTGAGCATCTTCTCGGCGCGCAGTTCGTCGACCATCGTCGAGGCCGGCGGGATCATGCGCAGGCCCATCAGCAACCCCTCGCCGCGCACTTCGGCGAGCACGGACGGATAGCGGTCCTTGATCTCGGCGAGCCGCTGCTTCATCAGCAGCGTCATTCTGCGCACGTTGTCCATGAAGCCGTCGGCCGTCATGACATCGAGCACGGCATTGCCGACCGCCATGGCCAGCTGATTGCCGCCGAAGGTCGAGCCGTGCGTGCCAGCCGTCATGCCCTTGGCCGCTTTGGTCGTTGCCAGGCAGGCGCCGACCGGAAAGCCGCCGCCGAGCGCCTTGGCGATCGGCATCGCATCCGGAACGACGCCGGTGTGCTGATAGGCGAACATGTCGCCGGTCCGCGCAAAGCCGGTCTGCACCTCGTCGAAAATCAGAACGAGGTCCTTGTCGTCGCAAAGCTGGCGCAGCGCCCGCAGGAACGCGGTCGAGGCGACGCGCACGCCACCCTCGCCCTGCACCGGCTCGATCATGATGCCGGCGGTTTCCTTCGTGATGGCGCGCTTGACGGCATCGAGGTCGCCGAACGGCACCTGATCGAAGCCTTCGACCGGCGGGCCGAAGCCTTCGAGGTATTTCTTGTTGCCGGTCGCCGCGATGGCGGCGAGCGTGCGGCCGTGGAAGGCGCCCTCGAAGGTGATGAGCCGGTAGCGCTCGGGCTTGCCGTTCGAGGACTGGTACTTGCGGGCGACCTTGATCGCGCACTCGCAGGCCTCGGCGCCCGAGTTCTGGAAGAAGACGAAGTCGGCAAAGGTCAGATCGCACAGCCGCGCGGCGAGCCGCTCGCCTTCCGGGATACGATACAGGTTCGAGACGTGCCAGACCTTCTTCGCCTGCTCCTCGAGCGCCTTCACCAGCCTGGGATGCGCATGACCGAGCGCATTGACCGCCACGCCCGAGGTGAAATCGAGATACTTCTCGCCCGCGGCGGTATAGAGCCACGCGCCCTCGCCGCGCTCGAACGCCAGATCGACGCGCGCGTAAGTCGGCAATAGATGCGAGCTCACAGCCTGGCTCATTTGGCTAAACTTTTTTCATTTGCGCGCGATGTTCGCCCGTCACCGGGCCCTTTCCGACCTCACGCGCTGGCCGAAAAGAAATATGCCGCCTCGCCGGGCGGCATTTTTTGAATTGTATTGCAGCACCTGCCTTTTTTCAACGGTCGGCCGATTCAGCTGCATCGCATTGCCGCGCCGATGTTTTTTAGCTTTCGGCAGCCGCGCGCGACTGACTCAAATTCGCCGCAAGTCCCGATTCTAAAGGAAAAGCTGTTGGTAGCCGGGTTTCGGCGGTTGCAAATGCTTGCGGGGGAGTCACTCCATATTGTAGCGTTTGCTCCTGCCGGTACGACATCTCGTACGGCAACCGGCTTCTAGTTCATTCCTGAGGCGTACGCGTCAGGCGTCCCATGGCGGGCGTCCGACGACGGGGACGGATTCCGCCAAGTGCTTGAGGGCTGAGGGAGATTTCCTATGGGCTGGACGGACGAGCGGGTCGAACTGCTGAAAAAGCTATGGGCCGACGGGTTGTCGGCGAGCCAGATCGCAGCCGAGCTCGGTGGCATCACACGCAACGCCGTCATCGGCAAGGTGCACCGCCTGGGGTTGTCGGGCCGGGCCAAGAGTCCTTCCTCGTCGTCGCCGCGGCCGCGCAAGGCCCGCTCCTCGGGCATGCTGCGGGTGTCGCGTCCCTCGATGCGCGGCAACACCGCGCTCGCCTACGACTACGACGTCGAGCCGGAACCCGAGCTCATCGAAATCCCTGTCGAGCAGCGCAAGACGCTGCTCCAGCTCAACGAGAAGACCTGCCGCTGGCCAGTGGGCGATCCGGGCAGCGCCGATTTCTTCTTCTGCGGCGGCGAAGCCGTGAACGAGATGCCTTACTGCTCGTATCACTCGCGGGTGGCGTACCAGCCGCTCACCGACCGCCGTCGCGACAAGCGGCCGTTCCGGGGCTGAGCCTGCGCGACGCGCACGCGGGCGAGGCCGGGCCAAGCGCCCGGCCTTTTTATTGGTGATTAGTCGCTGAGACGTTCGATCGCCGCGCCGCAGCGCACGAGCTTCTCCTCGACGCGTTCGAAACCGCGATCGAGGTGGTAGACGCGGTTGATCACCGTGTCGCCTTCAGCGGCAAGACCTGCGATCACCAGCGACACCGAAGCGCGCAGGTCGGTCGCCATCACCGGCGCGCCTTTCAGCCGCTCGACGCCTTCGATGGTCGCGGTCTGGCCGTCGAGCTGGATGCGCGCGCCGAGCCGCACCAATTCCTGCACGTGCATGAAGCGGTTTTCGAAGATGGTCTCGGTGATCTTCGACGTGCCTTTGGCCCGCGTCATCAGCGCCATCAGCTGTGCCTGGAGATCGGTCGGGAAGCCCGGGAAGGGCTCAGTTGTCACATCGACCGGCTTGAGCCCCGAGCCATTGCGCGCAATGCGGATGCCCTCATTGGTCGGCGTCACCGTTGTGCCAGTGCGCACCAGGACGTCGAGCGCGTCCTGCAGGAGCTCGGGACGCGCATTCTGCAACAGAACGTCGCCGCCGGTCATCGCCGCCGCCATCGCATAGGTGCCGGTTTCGATGCGGTCCGGCAGCACCGAATGCCGCGCGCCGGACAGCTTCGACACGCCTTCGACGACGATACGCGAGGTGCCCGCGCCGGTGATCTTCGCGCCCATCTTGTTGAGGCAGTCGGCGACGTCGCCGATTTCGGGCTCGCGCGCCGCGTTGTCGATGACGGTCGTGCCCTTGGCAAGCGCCGCCGCCATCAGCGCGGTATGCGTGCCGCCGACGGTGACTTTCGGGAACACGATCTCGCCGCCGCGCAGGCCCTTCGGCGCGCGGGCAATCACGTAGCCGGCCTCGATCTCGATATCAGCGCCGAGCTTCTCGAGCACCATGATGAGGAGGTCGACCGGCCGCGTGCCGATGGCGCAGCCGCCGGGCATCGACACCTTCGCTTGCCCCATGCGCGCCACCAGCGGCGCGATCACCCAGAAGCTCGCGCGCATCTTGGAGACGAGTTCGTAGGGTGCGGTGGTGTCGACAATGGTCTTGGCGGAGATGTGCAACGTGCGGCCGTTGTGGCCGTTGTTGCCGGCGCGCTTGCCGGCGATCATGACGTCGACGCCGTGATTGCCGAGGATACGCTCGAGTAGGCCGACGTCGGCCAGATGCGGCACGTTGTCGAGGATGAGCGTATCCTCGGTCAACAAGCTCGCGATCATCAGCGGAAGGGTGGCGTTCTTGGCGCCCGAAATCGGGATTGCGCCAGAAAGACGCTGGCCACCGGTTACGCGAATACGATCCATGACGCCCCGCTGTACGGCCCCTTACTAGCCTTTTGGCCGGTCACGCGCAATTTCGAGGGCGATTCCGGCGGAATCGTGCTGAACGGCGGCGCTCCGCGCTTTCGCCTGCGCCTTACGGCGCTTCAGGTTGTCACGCAACGCGGCTCTGAGCCGTTCGGCGCGTCTCGGATCGCCTTTAGGATCGCCGGATTGTCCGCTCGTGGCCGTCATGGGTTTAGGGATAGGAGCCCGGCACGGACACCGCAAGGATCAACCTCGACATCATGGGTATGATCGGGTATCCGCTCGATTTCAGGCTCGAGTCCAAATGCTGCCGTAGCTCAGTGGTAGAGCACCCCCTTGGTAAGGGGGAGGTCGAGTGTTCAATCCACTCCGGCAGCACCATTTTCCGCCGTCACAATCGTTAAATCCGCTCTGTTTTTGTGCGGACGCCCCGCTTCTGCGGCGTCGCGGCGGCAGGTACAATGAATCACAGTTGTAGGTGAGCGTGAGGTGTGGATGTCGAGCATCCTGCGGTGGCTTGTTCCGGCGCTTTTGCTTGTCGGCTGCGCCGAAAATTCCAACCATCTGCAGACGGTCTACCTCGACCGCTTTGCCTCTTCAAATCCGACGCTTGCGGAGTTCAAGGTCTGCCACGGCTTCGGCTGCGCCGAGGTTTCGTATGCCTCGCTCGACGCGGCGCAATGGAAGCGCGTCGCGGCCGTATTCAAGCCGAAGGCCAAGGATGCGCAGGCTGAGCGGGTGCAGATCGCGCGCGGCGTGGCGCTGATCCAGGAGATGATCTCGCGGCAGGCCGGCATCGCCCAGCATCAGTGGACGCACAAGGACATGCTGGTGCTGCCGAACTGGAGCGACACGACGCAACTCGATTGCGTCGATGAGGCGGTCAACACCTGGACCTTCACGACGCTGATGGAGCGCGGCGGCCTGTTCAAGTTCCACCGTGTCGCGCAGCTCGCCAATGCCGGCGGGTTGACCGATCCGTTCATGCGCAACACCGCGGTGCTGCAGGAGATCAACGGCAACTATTATGCAATCGACGCGAGCCTCGTCGACAACGGCGTGCCGCCGCCGATCATGCCGCTGACGACCTGGCTCGGCTCGTGGCCGCCGGACCGTTCGGTACTTAACACAAGCGCCAAGGCGCCCGGGTAAGGTCACCTCTTCGCGCGCTGCGCCTGAAGCTTGCGAACCGCGCCGCCGCAATGGCGGCCGGATCGACCGCGCCGCTCAGCAATTCCTGCCGAATGGCCTCATGGAGATGCTTCACGATGCCCGCCTTGTCGTTCAGCTCGGGATCCTTGGCGATGTGATCGCGCGCGAGCTGAAAGGCCTGATTGTAAAGGTCGATATTGCGGGCAATACCCATTGCCGTCCCCACGCCTCAAACGCGGGTATCAACAACGGTAAAGCCGTCTGGTTCCGGTTCAACTCGCCTTGGCGCGCGTGGCGTGCGGATGCGGCACAACGACCGGCTTGCGCCCGACCGCGTCGGCGTAGTCCTCGATCGGCTGCGGGCGGCCGACCAGGTAGCCCTGGATCTCGCTGCAATTTTCGGCGGCGAGAAACTTGAGCTGCCCCTCGGTCTCGACGCCTTCCGCCACGACCGGCAGATTGAGGCCGCGGCCGAGCGCGATGACCGCGCGAATGATGGTCACCGCCTGCTGACTATGCGCGAGGTTGGCGACGAAGGCGCGGTCGATCTTGATCTTGTCGAAGGGGAACGACTGCAGATAGGACAGCGACGAATAGCCGGTGCCGAAGTCATCCATGGCGATGCGGACACCGAGGCCCTTCAGGCGCCGCAGCGTCGCGACCGCGCCGCTGAAATCGCGGATCAGCACGCCTTCGGTGATCTCCAGCTCGAGGCGCGTCGGCGACAGCCCCGTCTCGAGCAGAATTTCGTGCACAACTTTCACCAGATCGCCACGCTGGAATTGCACCGGTGACAGATTGACCGCGACGCGCAATGCCTTCGGCCATGACGCCGCCTCGCGGCAGGCAGTCCGCAGGATCCATTCGCCGAGCGACACAATAATGCCGGTCTCCTCGGCGAGCGGGATGAAGGTCGAGGGCGCCACCATCCCGAAACGCGGATGATGCCAGCGCACGAGCGCCTCGAAGCCGGTGATTTCGCCGCTGATATGGGCTTGCGGCTGGTAGTGCAGTGCGAGCTCGTCGCGTGCAATGGCGTTGCGCAGGTCCTGCTGGAGGAGACGCTTTTCGCGTAATTGCGTGTCCATCGCCGACTCGAAGAAGCGCACAGATCCGCGCGCTTCCGACTTGGCGCGGAAGAGAGCGGCATCCGCGTTGGCGAGAAGTGTCAGCACATCCTCACCGTCCTGCGGGAAGACGGCGATGCCGATTGTCAGGCCGACACGGACGGCATTGCCGTCGATCTCGATATCGCTGTCGAGCGCCGCGCAAAGCCGCTCGGCAAGCAGCTCGGCCGCCTGCGGCTGATCGCCCGCCGGCGTGATGACGGTGAATTCGTCGCCGCCGACACGAGCGAGGAACGCGCCTTCGCAGGCGGCGGCGAGCCGCTGCGCCACCTCCTTGAGCAGCCGGTCGCCCGTGGAGTGGCCGAATACGTCGTTGACGGTCTTGAAGCGGTCGAGATCGAGACACATCACCGCAAAGCTCTCGTCCGACTTGCCGGCGAGATCGATCGTTTTCGTGATGCACTCGTTGAAGGCCGTGCGGTTCGGCAGCTCCGTGAGTGGATCATGATGCGCCATGTGCGCGATGCGCTGCTCGTTGAGCTTGCGATCGGTGACGTCATGCACCACGCTGATGAGGTACTGCGGCTTGCCGTCCACGCCCATGACCGGCAGGCGCGTCGTGGTCACGATGCGTGTGCCGTTGGCCGGCGTGACGATCGCGTGCTCGCCGATAAACAGCTGTTTTTGCGTATCGACCAGTCGCTGGTCTTCGGCGTCGATATGCTCCGCGGTTTCGGCCGGCATGACGTCGATGGCACGCTTGCCGAGCATGACCTTGCGGTCGATACCGAGATAGGTTTCCGCGGCACGGTTGATCAGCAGATAGCGGCGGCTTTCGACATCCTTGACGATGATCGGCGACGGCACGTTTTCGAGAATGGTGTCCAGGAACGACCGGGTCTGCTCGAGTTCCTGCTCGGCGCGCTTGGCTTCCGTGATGTCCTCGTGCGTGGCGATCCAGCCACCGCCGGCCATCGGCTGGTTGACCACCGCGATCACGCGGCCATCGGCCAGCGCGACCGTCAGGGTGAACGTCTTGCCTTGCGTCAGCGCGGCGCGCAGATCGGAGTCGTAACGGCCGGGATCGAGCGGAAAGGTGCCGGCCTTGATGCGCGCGTCGAGCAAATCGCGAATGGTACAGCCGCGCCAGATGCGCCCCGGATCGATGCTGTACATCGAGCGATAGCGCTCATTCCACACGACCAGCCGGTTCTGTGCATCGAACATGCACAGACCCTGCACCATGTTGTTGATCGCGGCGTCGATCTGCTTGTTGCGCTCGCTGAGCTTTCGCCGCACGCGCAACCCGGACGCAAAACCTACGGTGCAGACGGCAGTGAGCGCGCCGACGATGGCCGCCAACAGGACCGACAGCGTGCCGATCGACACTACATAAGTGGAGAGGGCCTCCATCACGCCCAGCGTGAGGCCGAACCAGAGAACGCCGGCGGCCACAATTTTTTTCAGGTCGCGATAGCGGCCTCTATGGCTGAGCAGACGAAGCATGTTCGGGCCCGGACGGCGCGTACGCGCGCCCGCGAAAACTGCAGTCCGCTCAACCTATGAAGGCAAAATTGGTAGCCTATTAAGAATGGCGCAATGTCACGGTTAATCCGCGATTAAGCCTACCGGACAATCTACGGAGCCGATCGAATTGCCGCGGAAACTTCAGCGCGGCTTGAGGAACGCGAAATCGCAGCCCTGGTCGGCGCCGAGGATTTCCTGAGCGTAAAGCCTGGCATAACCGCGCGACGGATTTTCGACCGTCGTCTTTTGCCCGGCGGCGCGGCGCTGCAGCTCCGTATCGTCGACCAGAAGATCGATGCTGCGCTTCTTCACGGAAAGACGGATGCGATCGCCGCTGCGAACGAGACCGAGCGGACCGCCGCAAGCGGCGTCCGGCGTGACGTGAAGCACGATGGTGCCGAATGCCGTTCCGCTCATGCGCGCGTCCGACACGCGCACCATGTCCTTGACGCCCTTGGTGGCGAGCTTCTTCGGGATCGGCAGGTAGCCGGCTTCCGGCATCGCCGACGCTGAATGCGGCCCTGCGTTCTGCAGGACCATGATGTCGTTCTCGCCGATGTCGAGCTTGGCGTCGTCGACGCGGGCGGCGAGATCCTCGAGCGAGGAAAACACAACCGCCCTGCCCTCGTGCTCGAACAACTTCGCATCGGCTGCCGAACGCTTGAGGATCGCGCCCTGCGGCGCGAGATTGCCGAACAGCGCGACCAGGCCGCCTTGCGGCTCGAGCGGCGTCTTGCGCTCGGCGATGATGCTGCGGTCGACATATGACTCGGCTGCTTCGTGCTTGAGCCGCTCGCCAAGCGTTTCGCCGGTCACGGTCATCGCATCGAGATGCAGAAGGTCCTTCAACTCGCGCAGCAGGGCGCCCATCCCGCCGGCCGCGAAGAAGTCTTCCATGTAGCCGTTGCCGACCGGCTTGAGGTTCACCAGCACCGGCGTGGTGTCCGACAGCTCGTTGAGCCGCTTGAGCGAAACCGGAATGCCGGCGCGGCCGGCTATTGCGGTCAGATGAATCACGGCATTGGTCGAGCCGCCGATCGCCAGGAGAATACGCAGCGCATTCTCGACCGACTTTTGGGTGACGATCTTGTCGGGGGTGATCTTCGAGCCGATCAGCTTCACCGCGGCGGCGCCCGTTGCTTCGGCGGCACGCAGGCGGTCGGCATGCACCGCGGGAATGGCGGCGGTGCCGGGCAGGATCATCCCCAGCGCCTCGGCGATGCAGGCCATGGTCGACGCCGTCCCCATCACCGCGCATGTGCCCGCGGTCGTCGCCAGTTTGCCTTCGACCTCTGAGATTTCTTCGGCGTCGATCTTGCCGGCGCGATACTGCGCCCAGAAGCGGCGGCAGTCGGTGCAGGCGCCTAGTCTTTCGCCGTGATGCCGCCCCGTCATCATCGGCCCGGCGACGAGACCGATCGACAGCTTGTTGGCGGAGACCGCGCCCATCAGCTGCGCCGGCACGGTCTTGTCGCAGCCGCCCATCAGCACGACCGCATCCATCGGCTGGGCGCGGACCATCTCCTCGGTGTCCATCGACATCAGGTTGCGGAACTTGAGGCTGGTCGGATTGAGGAAGACCTCGCCGAGCGAGATGGTGGGGAATTCGATCGGCAGCGCGCCTGCGGCGAGCACGCCGCGCTTCACGGCCTCGAGCATGTCGGGGAAATGGCGGTGACAGTTGTTGAAGCCGGACGGCGTGTAGGCGATGCCGACCACCGATTTCTCCAGCATGGTGCGCGAATAGCCCATCGACTGGGCAAAGGAGCGCCGCAGATACAGCGAGAAATCCCGGTCGCCGTAATTGGTCAGGCCGTTCGCGATGCCGGTCGGTTGCTTGCTCATGCGGACATCTTGTGCAGGGAGCCAAGGCCCGATGCAAGCCGCACCGCCAGCGGATTTGCGTCGATGCGAGCACAGAAGGCCGGGTAACGCCGTTGCAGCCAGCCGATGCCGACCTCATGAAGCCAGACAAGAACCACGACCGTGGTCAGGAACCAGGAGAGAAAGTGATAGCGGGCGATGGCCGAATTGTAGAACAGCGCCACGGCGTGCTGGGTGAGCGCCGCCGCCGCGATCAGCCGCAGCCAGGGGTCGAACCGGCGCGCAACGGCTACGGCAACCAGAATGGCGAGTGCGGCGAGGCTGAGCGGGATCGCGGCATCAGCCTGGGCGGGACCGCGCAACAGGCCGGCGATCTGCGCGGCCATTTGCACGACATCGGGCGCCGCAAAGTGCAGCGTGGCGAGATCGCGCGCGACCGCGAGATAGGCCGATGGCGGCATCGTGAGCAGATCCGAATCGCCGGCATTCGAGCTGAACAGCACGACGGCGTGGCCGAATACCCAGTTGTGCAGAGCCATCGAGAACACGGGCAGGAAGCCGATGCACAGGCCGGCGAGGCGCGGCCACTCCCGCATGTAAAGCGCGGCGAGACCAGCGCCACCGAGCATCACCGCGGCCGCGGGCGCGATGATCGGCTTCATAGCGACGGCAAGCGCGAACAGCAGCGCGGCAAAGAACGCCGGGGTGAATTGGGGCGGCCGCATCAGCGGCAGCAGCGCGGCAATGAAAAGAATGTAGGCGGCGGGATCGGCGAAGCCGCGGCTCGCCCACACGGCATATTGGAAGAAGGTCGTTCCGAACAGGGCGCCGGCCGGGATCGCCGTGAACACGATGGCCCCGGCAAGCGACCACCGGTTGGGCAGGAATCGCCGGAAGAGAAAATAGACGAGGAATGGCAGCGCCAGCACCAGAGACAAATAGCCGAGGTAACTCTCGCCGAACACGATGTGCTCGATGGCACGCGCATACCGCAGGCCCGGGCCGCCGTAGTAGAAGACGTTTTCGCCGCCGCGCAGAAACCCCGCAATGTCTCCGGCAAGCAAACTCTGCAGGATCTCACGGCCGACGCCATCGTAGAACAGCCCGTCATCGCCGCCGTCGAACGGCCGCATGCCGCCGAGGATGCTTGCATCGTCGACGGCGATGACGAGGGCTGCGAGGCTGATCAGGATGAGCGGCCAGATCGTACGGCGGAGATCGATGCGCACCGTGACGGTGAGCAAAACGAGCAGACCCGCGAACGCGACCGCCGGCGCCATGAGGTTGAGCGCTCCGACATGCCATGGCGGCGTCAGGTGCATCGCCAGCGTGTCCGGCTTGATGGCGAGGCCGAAAATCCTTCGGCCTGCGTCAGCGCGGGTGATGCCGCGGCATTGGTCACCGGACAGCGGCGTGAATCTTTGATCGCCATCCTCCCACAACACATCGCCGCGCCAGCATAGTCGCCCACCGGCATATGCGGCCGGCAAGCGGATGACCTCGAACCACGGCATCGCGACATGCCAGCGGTGCAGCCCCATGTAGAAGCGGCGGTCGCGGTCGAGGCGATGCACGTCGGGGGCGTGAGTGTACCAGTTGTAGTCGCGCTCATTGATGAAGCCGAGCCGCAGCCAGACCGCATCGTCAAAGTCGATCGCGGTGACGGAACGCGACAGGTCCGCCCTGTGGAGCACGCTGTCGGCCGAAAAGGCGAATGCGCGATCCGGCCGGCTGCCTTGCCAGCAGCCGCTGCCGCCGGGCTTGCAGCGGACCGATGGCGGATACAGCGCGTCGAACTCTTGCGCCATCCGGCCGTAGACGTCGCCGGGCAATGCCTTCTGCAGCACCGTGCCCGGCAGGAAGACATTATGCCCTTCGTCGATGCGGGGCGGCGCGAGCAGCCATTGTCCCACGACAGCAGCGCCGACGATCGCGACCGCGGCAAGCCATGACGTGGCCCGTGCCGTCACCTCGCCGGTAAAAACGACGACGGCAACGCCGAGCAGGACGATGTAAATGCCGAGATGATTAATGGGCAGGCCAACGGCAGCGGCCGCGAGCACGAGCACGGCGAATTTGCGCCATCCGGCGCCGTCCCCGGCCGCATCGTTCGGCACGCTCGTCATGGAAGCTTCGATCCCCGCCGAAATCGCCCTTGCCTAGCATGTGGATTTGCCCCAAATCCATGCCGCGCGCAGGAAACTCATGGTTTTTCGGGGACTTGGCGAAGCGTGATCCGTCTCGGCATCGTCGGCACCAACTACGGACGCACCGTGCAACTGCCGGCGTTTCGCGCCGACGGCCGCTGCGAGGTGGTGGCGCTCGCCGGCAGCGATGCCAATCGCGCCGCCGAATTCGCACGCGAGGCCAATGTCGCCAGAGGTCACGGCGACTGGCGCGCGCTCGTCGAGGACAAGGCGGTGGATGCTGTCGCGATCGCCACGATGCCGGCCCTGCAGGCCGACATCGCCTGCGCCGCGCTGGCGCTCGGCAAGCCGGTATTCGCCGAGAAGCCGATGGCGAGCACCCTCGACGGCGCGAGCAGGATGCTGCGTGCGGCGAAGCGCGCCGGCAAGCCGACGATGATCGACTTCAACTTCCATCAGGTCGCGAGCTGGCAGCGCGCCAGGCAGATGCTCGATGACGGCGCGATCGGAGAATTGCGTCACCTCGTCGTGAACTGGCACGTCGAAAACCGCTCGATCCAGATGCGCATGCGCAACTGGAAGACGCTGACCGATGACGGCGGCGGCGTGCTCGGCAATTTCGTCTCGCATTGCTTCCACTATCTCGAATGGTTCTGCGGACCGATCGCGCGGCTGTCGGCACGCCTGTCGGGCCTCCCCGGCGACGATGCGCTGCAAACGACGGCCGTCATGGCGCTCGAATTTCAGCGCGGGCCGCTGGCGAGCCTGTCGATGAGCTGTGCCTCGTTCCTCGGCAGCGGCCACCGGATCGAATTCTACGGCGAGGACGGCATGCTCGTGCTCAACAACACCGGCGCCGACTACATGCGCGGGTTCGAATTGCTTCATGCCAGGCGGCCGGCGAGCGCGATGACCCATGTCGGCGTCGTCGATGCGGCCGACGCGCAATATCCCGACGGACGCATCACCCCGGTCTCGCGGCTCGCCAAGATGTTCCTCGATGCCATCGACGGGGGCGTGGCCGCGCAGCCGGACTTCGCGGCGGGCTTCCGCGTCCAGCAGCTGATCGATGCCGCGCAGCGCTCGCACCGCGACGGCAGGATGATCGCGACCATGCCCGGAGACCTCGCGTGAGCAGGATCCTGGTCACCGGCGGCTCCGGCTTCATCGGCTCCGGCCTAGTGAAGGCGCTTGTGCACGGCGGGCACGCAGTGCGCGTGCTCGACGACAATTCTCGCGGCCGGCCGCGCCGCCTCGTCGATGTCGAAAAGGATATCGAGTTCATCGCCGGCGACATCCGCGACGCCGGCGCGGTCGAGCGCGCCGCGCGGGGCACGGACGAGGTCCATCACCTCGCCTTCGTCAACGGCACGGAATTCTTTTACTCGATGCCGGAGCTCGTGCTCGATGTCGGCGTGCGCGGCATGATCAATGTCATCGACGCGTGCCGCAAGAACAATGTCGGGACGCTCGTGCTCGCTTCGTCCTCCGAGGTCTACCAGACGCCGCCGCAAGTTCCGACCGCCGAGGACGCACCGCTGTCGATCCCCGATCCGCTCAACCCGCGCTATTCCTACGGCGGCGGCAAGCTGATCAGCGAGCTGATGGCCATCAACTACGGCCGCAAGTTCTTCGAGCGCGTGCTCATCTTCCGGCCGCACAATGTCTACGGTCCCGACATGGGCTTCGAGCACGTCATTCCGCAATTCGCGCTGCGCCTGCACAAGCTCGCGCAGGCGCGTGCATCCGGCAAACTGCGCCTCGAGATCCAGGGTTCGGGGTCGGAAACGCGCAGCTTCTGTTACATCGACGACCTTGTCGCCGGCGTGCTGGCGATGCGCGACAAGGGCGAGCATCTCGGCATCTATCACGTCGGCACCATGGATGAGGTCAGCATCGCCGATCTGGCGAAACGTGTTGCCAAAGCCGCCGGGCGTGAGATCGAACTCGTTCCCGGTCCCCTGCAGGCGGGCGGCACGCCGCGCCGCTGCCCGGACATTTCAAAGCTCGCCGGGCTTGGTTATAAGCCGCGGGTGCCGCTCGACGCCGGGCTCAAAACCACGCTCGACTGGTACTGGCGCAACATCGAACTCGCGCCGAAGGGGGCTTGAGTGGGTCCAGACAAGGTCGCGCGCGCTGCCGGCACCGGGGGAAGCGTTCCCGTCGAATGCTGCCAGGTTTGCGGACACGAACCGCTCGATAACGTGCTGTCGCTCGGTTACATGCCGCCGGTGAACCAGATGGTGCCGGTCGGGCGCGTGCCGCGGCAGCAGCCGTGGTTCCCGACCAATCTCCTGCACTGCCGCAACTGCGACCTTGTGCAGCTCGGCCTCGCCGTCGACCCCATCATCATTTTTCCGCCGGAATATCCCTACACCAGCGGCACCACCAAATTGCTGCGCGACAACTTCGCGGACCTGCAGCGCGAGTCGTCCGCGATGCTGGGACTGGGCAAGGACGACCTCGTGATCGATCTCGGCTCGAACGATGGCACGCTGCTGTCCAATTTCAAGAACACCGGCATCCGCGTCCTCGGTATCGAGCCGACCGATGTCGGCGACATCGCCAACAGCCGCGGCATCCCGACGCTCAAGCGCTATTTCGGCGTCGAGGTCGCGCGCGAGGTTGTGCGCGAGCATGGCACGGCGAGCGTCGTTACTGCGGCGAACTGCTTTGCCCACATGGAAGACGTCCACGCCATCGTCGACGGCATCGTCGCAATGCTCAAGGATGACGGCGCTTTCATTTCCGAGTCCCACTATCTCGTGCCACTGCTGGACACGCTGCAATACGACACGATCTATCACGAGCACCTGCGCTACTACTCGCTGGCGAGCCTGAAACATCTCCTCGAGATGCACGGCCTCGAAGTCTTCCATGCGCGGCCGATCCCGAGCCACGGCGGCTCGATCCGGGTCTATGCGGGGAAGCACGGCTCGCACACCGTGCAGGACAGCGTGCGTCGCATGCTGGCCGATGAGCCGCGCGGCGAGGCCATGAGCAAGCGCCTTGCCGCCTTCCGCCGCGACGTCATGCTGTCGAAGCTGCGGCTCCTGTCGATGCTGCGCGAGCTCAAGGAAAAGGGCGCACGCATCGCCGGCATCAGCGCGCCGTCGCGCGCCTCGACGCTGGTCAATTATGTCGGGCTCGACGAGGCCATCATCGACTATGTCTGCGAGATCCCGGGCTCGCTGAAGATCGGCAAATGCATGCCCGGCACGCAAATTCCGGTGGTGGATGAGGCGCGACTGTTCGAAGATCAGTCCGATTGCGCCGTCATTTTTTCCTGGCATATCGCTGACGAGCTCGCCCCCAAGCTCAAGGCCAAGGGTTTCCGCGGCAAATTAATCACACCTTTGCCTGAGCCGCGGATCCTATAGAACGCCCGCCGCCGACATTTTATAGTGGCGTCCATGACCATCCGGCCCGCCATCGCAACGCCTGAAACGCCGACGACCGTCGAGAACGCCGACATCACCGTTGTCGGCGGCGGCGGCCATGTCGGCATTCCGTTGGTGTTGGCGCTGGCGGAAGCAGGTCTGCGCGTCAACGTCAACGATCTCAACTTGGAAAGCCTGAATACGCTCAAGAGCGGACGCCTGCCCTTCATCGAGGACGGAGCCGAGGGCGTGCTCGCCAAGGCGCTTGCCGGCAAGCGGCTCGCATTCACCTCATCGCCCGATCTGATCTCGACCGGCGGACCGGTCATCATCACGATCGGCACGCCGGTCGACGAATTCCTCAATCCCGTCCGCAAGGTCGTGCAGGAGTGCATCGACTGGCTGCTGCCGCGGCTAGTCGACGGCCAGCTCCTGGTTCTGCGCTCGACGGTGTTCCCCGGTACGACCGACTGGCTTAACTCCTATCTCGAAACCAAAGGCCGAAAGCTCAAGGTGGCGTTCTGCCCCGAGCGTGTGGTGCAAGGCTTCGGACTGAAGGAATTGCGCTCGATGCCGCAAATCGTTTCCGGCTGCACGCCCGAGGCGGAACGCGAGGCAGCGCGCCTGTTCGAGCGCATCACCCCCGAAGTCGTCACCGTGTCGCCGCTGGAAGCCGAGTTCGCCAAGCTGTTCTGCAACGCCTACCGCTACATCGAATTCGCCGCGGCCAACGAGTTCTATCTCGTCACCAAGTCGGCAGGTGTCGATTATCAGCGCGTCATGAATGCGATGAAGCACAATTATCCGCGGCTCAAGAGCATGCCGCGGCCGGGATTCGCCGCAGGCCCGTGCCTGGTGAAGGACACGATGCAGCTCTCGGCCTTCGCGCGCAACCAGTTCGGCCTCGGTCACGCCGCGCTGCTGATCAACGAAGGCCTCGTGCTGCACGTCGTCGACGATCTCAAGCGGCGCTTCGACCTGTCGAAGACGACCGTCGGCCTGCTCGGCATGGCCTTCAAGGCGGAGAGCGACGACACCCGTGCCTCGCTCAGCTACAAGTTCAAGAACGTGTTGACCGGCCAGGCCCGCGCCGTGCTGACTACGGACCCCTTCGTGAACACCGATCCGAATCTTGCGCCGCTCGAGGACGTGATCGCCAAAAGCGACGTCCTGATTCTCTGCGCGCCCCACGCGGCCTACAAGCAGGCCGACTTCAGAGGCAAGCCGGTGTTCGACGTCTGGGGCGAACTCAAGGGCGCCAACATCATCCGATGACGCCGTCTGCGCCACCACGGCTCGACATCATCATTCCGGTCTACAACGAAGGTGACAACATCGTGCCGACGTTGCGCGCTCTGGCGCGCAACGTGAAGACACCGCGACGCGTTCTCATCTGCTACGACCATGACAGCGACAACACACTACCGGCGATCGACACCATCCATAGGTCGCTCGATGGCCTTCCCGTCGAGAATGTGCGCAACCGCGGCCGCGGCGCGCATGGCGCGGTACTCTCCGGTTTTGCGGCGAGCACGGCGCCTTATGCAGTCGTGCTGCCCGCCGACGACGATTACAATGCCGGCATGCTCGACACCATGGTGGCCAAAGCCGACAGCGGCTGCGACATCGTCTGCGCCAGCCGCTTCATGCGCGGTGGCGGCATGCACCGGTGCCCCTGGCTGAAAGCGGTGCTGGTGCGCCTCGGTAATTTCACGCTTTATCACGTCGCGCGGCTGCCGACGCATGACGCCAGCAACGGCTTCCGCCTGTTTTCGCGCCGCGTCGTCGACCAGATCGCAGTCGAATCGACGCACGGCTTCTGCTACAGCATCGAGCTTCTGGTGAAATGCCATCGCCTAGGCTGGCGCGTCGGCGAAGTGCCCGCGCAATGGCACGAGCGGGTCAAAGGCACGAGCCGCTTCCAGATGATAAAGTGGCTGCCCGACTATCTGCGCTGGTACGGCTACGCATTCGCAACGACGTTCCTGATGCAGCCGGCGTCAACCGTCCCGATGAAGGCGAAGTAAGCATGGCCGAGGATTGGCCGAAGATCATCAGCCGCAAGACCACGCAAGTGTCGCCATGGATGAACATCATTGCGCGTGAGGTCGAATTTTCACCCGGCGCGGAGCGCCACGTCTATCACGCGGTCGCGCAAAACGATTATCTCTCGATCGTGGCGCGGACACCTATCGGCTTGCTGCCGATCGTTCGGCAATACCGGCCCGCCGTCGAGCGCTTCACTTGGGAATTGCCGGCGGGCATGGTCGAGAAAACCGAGCCGCCGGAAGCGGCGTGCCGCCGCGAGCTCATGGAAGAGACCGGTTTGCCGGCAAAGTCCGTGGAGTCGCTCGGCACGCATGCGCCTTGCACGGCGCGGCTGTCGAACCAGATCCACTCATTCTTCGTCGAGACCGGTGAGCGCGATAAGTCGTGGCAGCCGGAAGCTGGAATCGAAGTGCGGCTGGTGAAGCCGCAGGAGCTGGGCCGCCTCATCCAATCGGGGGAATTCGTGCTGCAGCTCCACATAGCGGCCTTGCTGCTCGCCGGTCTGAAAGGGCTCATCGACCTCGAGGCCCTGAAATCAGCCCGCTAATTGACCCCGATCAATGAAATCGCGCCGGGAATGCGGCAATTCACACCTCGACAAGCACCCTGGAAGCCTTCTAATAAAGACCTGTAGCGGCGAGAAAAGCAGTTCAGATTCGCATGAATTACGACAGTTTCTTTGCGTCCGCCCTGGACCGGTTGAGGCAAGAGCGCCGCTATAGGGTCTTCGCCGACCTTGAACGCATCGCGGGCCGCTTCCCGCACGCCGTCTGGCATTCTCCACAGGGCCCGCGCGACGTCGTCATCTGGTGCTCCAACGACTACCTCGGTATGGCGCAGCACCCCAAAGTGATCGGCGCCATGGTCGACGTCGCCGCGCGCATGGGCACCGGCGCCGGCGGCACGCGAAACATCGCCGGCACCAATCACCCGCTGGTCGAGCTCGAGCGCGAGCTCGCTGACCTGCATCAGAAAAAGGCCGCGCTGGTCTTCACCTCGGGCTATGTCTCGAACCAGACCGGCATCCCGACCATCGCCAGGCTTCTGCCGAACTGCCTCATCCTGTCGGATGCGCTCAACCATAATTCGATGATCGAAGGCGTGCGCCAGTCGGACTGCGAAAAACAGATCTGGCGGCACAACGACATTGGCCACCTCGAAGAGCTGCTCAAGGCCGCCGACCCGGCACGTCCGAAGCTGATCGTGTTCGAGAGTCTCTATTCCATGGACGGCGACGTTGCGCCGGTTCATGCGATCTGCGATCTCGCGCAGCGCTACAACGCCATGACCTATGTCGATGAGGTGCACGCCGTCGGCATGTACGGGCCGCGCGGCGCCGGCATTTGCGATCGCGACAACGCGCTGGCGCGCATCGACGTCGTCGAGGGCACGCTCGCCAAGGCATTTGGCTGCCTCGGCGGCTATATCGCGGCGAGCGAGACCATTATTGACGCCGTGCGCTCCTATGCGCCGGGCTTTATCTTCACCACCGCGCTGCCACCGGCGATCTGCGCGGCGGCGACCGCCGCGATCAAGCACCTCAAGACCTCGAGTTGGGAGCGCGAGCGACATCAGGATCGCGCCGCGCGCGTGAAAGCCGTGCTCAACGCCGCAGGGCTCCCCGTGATGCCGAGCGATACTCACATCGTGCCGGTACTGGTCGGCGATCCGGAGAAGTGCAAGGCGGCGAGCGATATGTTGCTCGCCAAGCACGGCATCTACATCCAGCCGATCAACTATCCGACCGTGCCGCGCGGCATGGAGCGTTTGCGCATCACGCCGTCGCCCTATCACGACGACGCGCTAATCGACCACCTCGCCGAGGCGCTCAGCGATGTATGGGACCGGCTTGGTTTGCCGAACCGCGACCAATTGCTGGCGGCGGAATAAGATTCAATCCTGAAACGTCGGCGGCTCTTTCGGGCCCTTGCTCTCATCGCGCGGCTTGCGCGCGACGCGGCGCGCGATCATCGGCATGGTCAGCGACACTATGATGATGCGCGTGACATGATGCGCGCCGACATAGACTGGGTCGAGATGCAGCGCGAGCGCGAGCAGCATCATGGCGTCGACCGAGCCCGGCGCGAAAGCGATGATCACCTCCGGCGTCGGCAGCGGGAAGAACCGTACAAGCCCGACCGCAAATAACGCGGCGATTGTCACTGACACCGCGAACGAGCCCATCGCGGCGCCAAGAAAATCAGCCATCAGCCGCAGCGGCGTGTTGGCGAACCGCGCACCGACCACGGCGCCCAGCGCCACCATCGCGGTATTGGCGACCCATGGCGGCATCACGGCCTGGATCAGCCCGCTTCCGTGCAGCGCCGCTGAGGCCGCCATCGCGCCGAACAACAGCCCGCCGGGAAAGCGGACGCGGAACGCCAAGATGGCGGCGATCGCCGATGCCGCAACCAGAATTGCAAGCTCGGTTGCAAGCGCCGCACTCCAGGGCCCGTTGCCGCGCCGCGCCGCGTTGCCGGCGAGACCGAGCAACGACAGCGCCGTTGGCAAGCCGATGGCAATGACGACAACGCGCATGCTCTGCACGATCGCGACCGAGCGCAGTTCGACGCCGAGCTCGGCGGCAATCACCAACACCTGCGACAGGCCGCCGGGCGAGGTCGCAAGGTAAGCCGGCAGCAGCGCCCAGCGGTGCACGGCCATCAGATAGATCGTGCCGGCGATGCTGATGCAGATCATTGCGACGATGAGCACGGCAATGCTCGCCGGATAGGTCTTGATGCCGAGCAGCGTCTCGGGCGTGACCACCGCGCCGAGCGAGATACCGACCAGCACGAAGACCGCCCGCGTTAACAATTGCGGCATCAGGACCGACCGGCCGGCGAGCGCGGCGGCGCCGACCATCAGGATCGCGCCAGACAGGTAGCCTGCCGGAAATCCGCTCAGTCCCAGCGGAACGCCCCCGATTGCGGCAATGCCCAAGGTTTCCGCGAGATTGCGGATCGAGGCGGCGCGTTCGGCAGACAGGCTGAACAAGGGTTTTGCGGCTTTCGGCGGCGATCAATGCCGCCTGCGGCCCATTGCGTCAAATAGCGCCGCGCGATGGACCCTGCTAAAGTTGCAATGTTTCACATCATCGCAACTTAGTTCGGGTCAGGAGTGCGTATGCAGAGTTGGGCCGTCATCGCGGTGGCGCTTGCCTATATCGGCCTGCTGTTCCTGGTCGCGAGCTATGGCGACCGCGCCCGCCGCCCGAGTCGCGAAGGCCGCACCGGGCTCCTGATCTACCCGCTGTCGCTCGCGATCTACTGCACCTCGTGGACGTTCTTCGGCTCGGTCGGTTCGGCCTCGCGCACCGGCTACGAGTTCCTCACGATCTACATCGGACCGGTGCTGATGATCGGCCTGTTCGCGCCGTTGCTGTCGCGCGTGGTGCGGTTGGCGAAGGCGCAGAACATCACCTCGATCGCCGACTTCATCGCGGCCCGCTACGGCAAGGGCCAGGCCGTGGCAGCGACCGTCGCGCTCATCGCCATCGTCGGCACCGTTCCTTATATCGCGCTGCAACTCAAGGCGGTGTCGGCGTCGCTCGAAACGATCATCGCGCATGTCTCGCCGGCGAGTGGCATGACGCGACCGTTGCTCGGCGACATCGCGCTCTTTGTCGCGCTGTCGATGGCAACCTTCGCGGTATTGTTCGGCACGCGCCACATCGACGCGACCGAACACCAGGACGGCCTGATGCTGGCGATCGCGACCGAATCGCTGGTCAAGCTGTTCGCTTTCCTGGCCGTCGGCATCTTCGTGACATTCTGGATGTTCGGCGGCCCGAGCGCGCTGCTCGAAGCGGCCCAAAGCCATCCGGCGACGGCCGCACTGTTCTCGCGCGAACCACCCTTCGATACCTTGATTGCGACCACCCTGCTCTCCTTCGTTGCAATCATCCTGCTGCCGCGGCAATTTCATGTCGCCGTCGTCGAGAACAATAACGAAGGCGAGATCAGGCGCGCGCGCTGGCTGTTCCCGCTCTACCTCGTGCTGATCAATCTGTTCGTAGTGCCGATCGCGCTCGCTGGCCTCCTTACCTTTTCGCCCGGACAGGTCGACAGCGACATGTTCGTGCTGGCGCTGCCGCTGCACGAGAACTCCGGCGTCTTCACCATCGCCGCTTTTGTCGGTGGCCTTTCGGCGGCGACCGCCATGGTTATCGTGGAGTCGGTCGCGCTGTCGATCATGGTGTCGAACGACATCGTCATGCCGTTTATGCTGCAACGGCGCGAGGCCATCGCTCGGCACGAGAACATCGGCTCGCTGCTGCTCAAGGTGCGCCGCGTCGCGATCTTTGCTCTGCTGCTGCTCGCCTATCTCTATTACCGCTCGGCGGGCGAAGCTCAACTCGCCTCAATCGGTCTGTTGTCGTTCGCCGCGATCGCGCAGCTGGCGCCCGCATTCTTCGGCGGCCTGTTGTGGCGGCGCGCGACCGCGGCTGGCGCCATTGCCGGCATGACAGCGGGCATCCTGATCTGGGCCTACACCCTGCTTATGCCAACCTTGTCCGACATCGGCGTGATCGGCCAACGCTTCATCATTGACGGACCCTGGGGAATCGTCGCGCTGCGGCCGCAACATCTGTTCGGCCTCGATCTGCCGCCCCTCGTGCACGGCGTGGTGTGGAGTCTGCTGCTCAACGTCGTCTGCTATATCGGCGTGTCGCTGCGCCGGGCGCCGACGCCGATCGAGCGCTTGCAGGCGAACATCTTCGTGCCGAGTGAGCTTACGCCGATCGCCCCGACCTTCCGGCTATGGCGCTCGTCGGTCACGGTTGAAGAACTCGGCCAGACGGTCGCGCGCTATCTCGGCGAGGAGCGCACGCGTTCGGCTTTCGAAAGCTTCGCCGTCAGTCAGCGCATCAGCATCGAGCCGAAGGACGAGGCCGATTTCCGGCTGGTGCGTCACGCCGAACATACCCTCGCCTCCGCCATTGGCGCCGCCTCGTCGCGTCTCGTTCTGTCGTTGCTGCTGCGTAAGCGCACAGTCTCGACCAAGGCCGCGCTAAAGCTGCTCGACGATGCCAACGCCGCCATCCAGTACAATCGCGAAATCCTGCAAACAGCGCTCGATCACGTGCGCCAGGGCATTGCGGTCTTCGACAAGGAGCGCCGTCTGATCTGCTGGAACCGGCAATTCGGCGATATTCTCGATCTGCCGCCGAGCCTGGTCCGCACCGGCGCCGACCTTGCGGAAATCCTGCATTTCAACGGCCGCCGCAGCGGCATTCGTCCCGAAGACGTCGACGATTTCGTACGCGAGCAGCTGGGGCGTTATGTCGAGGGTAGCGAGCCGTTCCTCGAACGCTTTGCGGAGAATCTCGTGATCGAGGTCCGCGCCAACCGCATGCCGGACGGCGGCTTCGTCACCACCTTCACCGACATCACCGCCAGCGTCGAAGCGGCCGAAGCGCTCGAGCGCTCCAACGAAACGCTTGAACGGCGCGTTCAAGAACGCACCGAGGAGCTCACCCGCCTCAACGCCGCGCTCGCCCGCGCCAAGGGCGAAGCCGACGCCGCCAATGTCTCGAAGACCAAGTTCCTGGCGGCGGCGAGCCACGACATCCTGCAGCCGCTCAATGCCGCGCGGCTCTATGTCACCAGCCTGAGCGAGCGTCGACGCAGCGGCCAGGAGGAGACGCGCTTGATCGACAATGTCGACGCCTCGCTCGAGGCGGTCGAGGAAATCATCGGCGCGCTGATCGACATCTCTCGGCTCGATACCGGCGCGATGCGGCCGGAATTTGCGAGCTTCCGCATCGACGAGCTGATGCGCCAGATCGAGCTCGAATTCGCGCCGCTTGCGCTTGCCAAGGGCCTCGACCTCACGTTCATGCCGTCATCGACGGTCGTACGCGCGGACCGGCGCCTATTGCGGCGACTGGTGCAGAACCTCGTGTCGAACGCCATCAAATACACGCCGGAGGGGCGTGTGCTGGTCGGCTGCCGGCGGCGCGGGCGGATGCTGCGCATCGACGTCTACGACACCGGCGTCGGTGTTCCGCAGGGCAAGCAGCGCGACATCTTCATGGAATTCCACCGGCTCGACGAGGGCGCCAAGATCGCGCGCGGTCTTGGCCTAGGTCTATCGATCGTCGAGCGTATCGCGCGCGTGCTCGGCGGCGACGTCGAAGTCATTTCCGTGGTCGGCCGTGGGTCGCATTTCGCCGTCACCGTGCCGCTGTCGAATTCCGCGCCGGTTGAATTGCCGGCGCGCGACGAGCCGCGCGTCGATGCCGGGCAGCTTATCGGCACCACGGCGCTGTGCATCGACAACGAGCCGGCGGTGCTCGACGGCATGGAGACGCTGCTGCAAGGCTGGGGCTGCGAAGTGATCAAGGCGCCCGATCTCGAAACGGCGTTCGCTGCGATCGAGGACGCTGCCACGATCCCGAATGGGCTCCTTATCGACTACCATCTCGATTACGGCAACGGCATCGATGCTATCGTCGCGCTGCGTGAGCGCTGCGGTGACGTGCCGGCGATTCTGATCACTGCAGACCGCTCGCCCGCTGTCCGCGAGCAGGCACGCGCCCACGGCATCCAGGTGTTGCACAAGCCGATCAAGCCAGCGGCGCTGCGCGCGCTGCTCGCGCGATGGCGCGTGTTACGGGTCGCGGCGGCGGAGTAATCAGCTTTCGGCAGGCGCGGGCCATTGCCCCGCCTCGATCTTGGCGGCGGCGATCACCGCCTGCGTGCGGCTTTCTACGCCGAGCTTCTGCAGGATCGCCGAGACGTGCGCCTTCACGGTCGCCTCCGAGACGCCGAGCTGGAAGGCGATCTGTTTGTTGAGCAGCCCCTCCGATAACATCATCAGCACGCGGACCTGCTGCGGCGTCAGCGTCGCCATGCGCGCCATCAGCTCACCGGTATCGGCATCGAAGGCGGTAGTCAGATCGACATCGGGCGGTGTCCACAGCCCGCCGTCGAGCACGCGTTTGATGGCGTTGCGCATAGACTCGACACCGAGCGTCTTCGGAATGAAGCCGGACGCCCTGAATTCCATGCAGCGGCGGATCACGGCCGGGTCGTCATTGGCAGACACGACGATCACCGGCACGCTTGGATATTGCGCGCGCATGTACATGAGGCCTGAAAAGCCGCGCGCGCCGGGCATGGTCAGGTCGAGCAGCACCAGATCGATGTCGCCGTTTTTCTCGAGCAGTTCGGCCGCGCCTTCGAAGGTCCCCGCTTCGGCGATGTCGACATGCTCGAGCAGACCGGACACCGCTTCGCGCAATGCGCCGCGAAACAGCGGATGGTCGTCCGCGATCACCAGGCGATAATTGGGGCCCTCGCTCAACGAATACACCTACGGCATTGAATTCACGGGCAGTTTACCGAGGGTCGCGGGCGAAAGTCCACAAATGCGGCCGCGGCAAATTTGGTCTAGATTCACAGAGGGATTCGGCACCTTTCTTCACGAGGAAGGTCAATGCCTACAGCACACGCCCGCGTGCGTCGGTCCCGGACTTGGATCTTGATGACGAGATATCTGGTGGCATGGTCGGTCTTCGGGCTGGCCGTCTACCTGTTCTTTGAGCCGCTCAACCGCATCAAGCTTCCGCTGTTCGGTATTCCCCTCGGCATCTACGCCGCCGCGCAGGGCGCGCTGATCGTGTTCGTGGCGATGCTGTTCACGTTCGCGCATCAGCGCTCGCGCATCGGCAAAGACTAACGTTTGCTGCCGACGAACTGGAAGATCACTTCGCGAGCGTGTGGCCGCGCGCGGTGCTCGACCAGATAGATGCCCTGCCAGGTGCCGAGCGCGAGCGCGCCGCCATTGACCGGTACGTTGAGCGAGACGCCGTTGAGCATGGCTTTGACATGCGCCGGCATATCATCGGGACCCTCGACATCGTGGACCCAGGGTGCGTCTTCCGGCGCAAGACGGTCGAGCGCGGCGGTGAGATCGCTCTGCACGTCGGGATCGGCGTTCTCCTGGATCGTCAGCGAAGCCGAGGTGTGGCGCAGGAAGATCAGGAGCACACCCTCGCCTGCGCCGCTCTGTGCGACGAAGTTCGCGGCGTGGCGCGTGATATCGGTGAAGCCGGTGCCGGGCGTGTCGATGCGCAAGGTCGCAGTGGCGATCAGCTGCGGGCTGACGGCGCTGATCGAGGATAGCCGGCCGGACATGCGCTAGATGCGCGACACCGCGCTGTTGTCCTTCTTGCGCATCATGTCCTTCTGCAAACTCTCGATCATGTCGACCAGCCGCCGCCATGTATCGGCGATGAAGCCGCGCGCGCGGACGATGTCCTCCTTGGTTGGCAGTTCGAGCTTCATGGTGACGTTATCATCGCTCTTCGGCGTCAGATCGGCCGGTGGCCGCGGCGGCTCGCGCAGATCCGCGAGCTCCTTTTTCAAAGCCACGAGCTGGTTCCGGAGGTCGTCGATCTCCTTCTGGGCCGAGTAGCCGCCGCCCGCTGCAACGGTCGCACATGACCAACTGCCTGACTGCGAGCGGCAGAGCGCAACCTCCCCGGACTCGTGATCGAGCCGCAGAAAGCCCTCGTCGACCGGAGCGAAGCTATAGCGTCCGCGCGGCGCCGGCGGCATTGCGAGATCATCGCGGCCGGCGCCCGAAACCTTGTCCTGTGCCTTCGCCGGCGTCGACGCCGACGGTTTCCCCTCGTTCCCCGCTGGAGCAGGCGGCTGGGCGAGCGCGGGCGAAATGACGGCGAGCGCCAGAACGAGCGTTACGATCCGCATCGAACTTCCCCTCCCCTCTCCCCGCGAGCGGGCAAGCCTAACACCGCCCCGGTTCAACCATGAAGCCGCGCGATCGGTTTCCGCGCCGTCCCCGAATACCGCAAGCGGGGTGGAGAAAATTGCATTTAAGCCCGTGAATCAGCCACTTATGCCGCAGGTCGCTTTCTTGACTCGGCTATACCCCGTCAGTATGGTCCGCGCGGCTTTTAGGGCGGCGGTACAGCAGTGAGGCCTTAAATCCGCGCGGGTCGGCGCATGGGCACGCAGGATCAAGGCAAGCGCAACGAACCGCCGGACGACGAAGCCGCTCTCTCTGCGAGGCTCAAGCGTCTCGGCGAACGGCTCGCAGATGTGAGCCAACCATCCGAAAACGCCTCAGGCCCTCGACAAGCCGCCGACTTTTCGGCGTTCGCCCGCGGTTTCCGATTGTCGACCGAACTGGTCGCGGGCGTGCTCGTGGGGGCGGTCATCGGCTGGCTCATCGACCGCTGGCTGGGGATTTCGCCATGGGGGCTCATCGTGTTCCTGCTGCTCGGCTTCGCCGCCGGGGTACTTAATGTGATGCGCGCGGCCGGTGTCGTGCGTGAGAGGCATCTAGACGAATAGCGTTATGATTCTCGCCGTCGACCCGATCGAGCAGTTCCAGATTCACAATCTGTTTCCGGTCGCCAAGATCGGTAACTTCGATATCTCTTTCACCAATTCCGCCGCTTACATGTTGCTGGCGGTCTTCGGGCTCACCCTGTTCCTGGTCGGCGCCACCGCGGGCGGCAAGCTCGTGCCGACACGCCTGCAATCGGCCGCCGAGATCGCCTACGAATTCGTCGCAACGACCGTACGCTCGACCGCCGGTTCCGAGGGGATGCGGTTCTTTCCCTTCGTGTTCTCGATCTTCATGTTCGTGCTGACGCTGAACATGATCGGCCTCATCCCCTACTCGTTCACCGTCACCAGCCACATCATCGTCACCGCGGCGCTGGCGCTCACCGTGTTCTTCACGGTGCTGATCTACGGGCTGATCCGGCACGGCCTGCACTTCTTCAATCTGTTCGTGCCGAAGGGCGTGCCAATCTACATCTTGCCGCTGATCGTGGCGATCGAGATCCTGTCCTTCGTGTCGCGGCCGATCTCGCACAGCGTGCGTCTGTTCGCCAATATGCTAGCGGGCCACATCACGCTCCAGGTGTTCGCAAGCTTCATCATCCTACTCGGCACCGGCCTCGGCGTTATCGGCTGGATCGGCGGCGCGCTACCGTTCCTGATGATCGTTATCCTGTTTGCGTTGGAGACTTTGGTCGCCTTCCTGCAGGCCTACGTCTTCGCAATTCTCACCTGCATCTATCTCAATGATGCCATTCACCCGGGCCATTAGACGCCCGAGCACAAAGGAGTTGGTTATGGATCCAGTCGCAGCAAAGTACATCGGTGCCGGCATTGCCTGCATTGGCATGGGCGGCGCCGGCGTCGGTGTCGGCATCATCTTCGGCAACTATCTCGCTGCGGCATTGCGTAACCCGTCGGCGGCGCAGGGCCAGTTCGGCAACCTGATCTTCGGCTTCGCCATTACCGAGGCGCTCGGCATCTTCTCGCTGCTGATCGCGCTGCTGCTGCTGTTCGCGCTCTAAGAAGCACGCGGGCTGACGATGGCCGAGCCGGCACATAAAACGAGCTCCGAGGTTCAAGTCCCGAAGGGCGAGCACGACGGCGGATTCCCGCCGTTCCAGTCGCAATCCTTCGCCTCGCAGCTTGTCTGGCTGGCGATCGCTTTCGTCCTGCTTTACGTGCTGATGTCGCGGCTCGCGCTGCCGAAAGTAGGCAGCGTGATTGAGAACCGCCGGAAGCGCATCGAGGGCGACGTCGCCGAGGCGGGCCGGCTCAAGCAGCAGTCCGACGAGGCGGTCATGGCCTACGAGAAGGCTTTGGCCGACGCCCGCAGCCGCGCCCAGGCGATCGCCAACGAGACGCGCGAGCGCCAGGCGAAAGAAGCCGATGCGGCTCGCAAGAAGGTCGAGGACGCGCTCAACGCCAAGCTGGCCGATGCCGAAAAAACCATTGCCGCGACCAAGCAGACGGCGATGGGGAATGTCCGCGCCATCGCCGAGGATGCCGCCTCGGCAATCGTCGAACGGCTGATCGGCACGACGCCCGACAAGAAGGTCGTCGCCGATGCGGTGACCGGCGCGCTGAAGAGGTAACGGCAATGTTCTTCGAAGCCGAAACTTGGGTGGCGATTGCCTTCGTGGCCTTCCTTGGCCTGCTCGCCTATATCGGCGTCCACCGCCAACTCGCGAAGTCGCTCGATGACCGCGCCGCTCGCATCAAGGCGGAGCTCGACGAGGCCCGCAAGCTGCGCGACGACGCCGCCAAGCTCCTCGCTGACTATCAGCGCAAGCGTCACGAAGCCGAGACCGAGGCGCAGAGCATTATCGCCGGCGCCAGAGCCGAGGCCGAGCGCATGGCCACCGATGCCAAGGTGAAGGTCGAGGAATTTGTCGCGCGCCGCACCCAGCTTGCGGAAACCAAGATCGCCCAGGCGGAGGCGCAGGCCACCGCCGAGGTGCGTGGTGCCGCCGCCGATGCCGCCGTCGCCGCCGCCGAAAAAATCCTCGCCCAGGAAGCCAAGGGCAAGCTCGCCGCCGACTTGATCGCCAAGGGCGTCGAGGATGTCCGCAAAAAGCTGAACTAGCCTGCGGACTTAGGCTGCGGCTTCAGGGCCTTTTTCCCCAATGTTAGGCACCCGGCCGTGTGCACAAGCGCACGCCTGCAACGTCGGCCATTGCTTACCGCCAGACCCGGCCTATCCTTTGACCTGCTGATTCGGCTGTTTTCGGGGAACTTTCCCGAGTCGGATAATCTGCGTGGTTGCGTTTGCGTGCTGGCCAGAAGAACCGGCCCAGGCATCGAGCGACCTATGATCATCTTCGATTGCAACGGCGTGCTGGTCGACAGTGAGCCGTTGGCAACCGCCGTAGTATCCGAAGAATTCATGCGCGCCGGTTTTCCGCTCACGCCGGACGTCATCGCCCGCTATTTCACCGGACGCCGGCCGACCGACATGTTCGCTGAGGTCGAGATCGCGGCGGGCCGTAAACTGCCGGCGGGTTTTGCCACGACCGTCGCCAGCGCAACGTTGCGCCGCTTCCGTGCCGAACTGCGCGCGACCGCGCACATGGCGCAGGCGCTGTCATGGCTGCGCGGGCCTAAATGCGTCGCGTCGTCCTCCTCGTTCGACCGCATCAGGCTGAGCCTCGAGAGCACGGACCTGATCCGCTATTTCGAGCCGTATCTTTTTTCGGCGACCGAAGTCGCCAACGGCAAGCCGTTACCCGACATCTTCCTGCACGCCGCCGGCCGCATGCACATCAATCCGCGTGACTGCATCGTGGTGGAGGACTCGGCCGTCGGCGTTGCCGCCGCCGTTAAAGCCGGCATGACTGTGATCGGTTTCGTCGGCGGTACTCACGCGGGAACGCGTCTGCCCGAACAGCTGCGCGCTGCCGGCGCCCGTGTCGTTCTGTCCGACATGCGGGCGCTCAAAGGCACCGTCATCGATCTGCGCGGCTGGTAGCTCTCAGCTCTGAGCCGGCTTGTTGGTCGGCCGCTTCTTCGGCTTGTGCGCCGGCGCCTGCTTCTTCTTTTCCGGCTGCGAAACCTGCGCGTCAAATCCGACATAGACGACGTAAGAGCTGATGTCGGTGATGCGCGACGGCAGCGGAAAAGAGAGATCCGGTTCGACATGCGCAAAGTTGGCGCGGTCGCCGGTGATGCTGACGTTTTCATGGCCGAGCGTCGAAGCGACGACCTTGGGGTTGACGCCCTCGTGCACGACCGCAAAGCGGATCGGCACGTCGAGGCTGCCGGGCCCGCCTGCAGGTCCGGTGATGATGCGGCCTTCGACGCCGATTTTCATGGACAGCGTGTTGCCGTTGAGATGGCACTCGCGTGCGGTGCGCGTGATGCTGCCTTGGTAGCGCACGTCGAGCGCGGCCGGCTCGCCCTCGCCGGGCTTGCTGCCGATCATCAGCGTCGCGGCGCCGGAACGGACCTTCACTTCCGGGCAGTCGTAGTCGGTATCGATGGCGGATGCGGGGTTAGCGACATCGCTGCTGGCCGTCGCGACCTTCGGATTTGATTTGAAGTAGTCGAGGGGCGACGTACTGAACAAGCCGCCCGACGAACCCGACGAGCCCGTGCTGCCGCAGCCGCCGAGCGCGAGCGCGACACTCAATCCCGCAATGATGGCAGCGCCTGTCCGCGCCATGCCCTTCCCCGACAGCCGCACTGAATGATCGCTGAAACCGGTTTCCGCGGAGTTTATAGCAAGCCAAGCGTGGCAAGCCCAAGGCAACTCCGCGGCGTTTAGTCCGAGTCGTCCTTGAGGCGGGCATACAGCAGATGGTCCTGCCAAAGGCCGTTGATGCACAAATAAGCCCGCGCATAGCCTTCGCGCTGGAATCCGGATTTCTCCAGAAGCTTGACGGAGGCGGCGTTGGTCGGGATGCAGGCGGCTTCCAGCCGGTGCAGCCGAAGTGTGCCAAAACAGAACGGCACGAGCGCGCGCATCGCCGCGGTCATGTAGCCCTGCCGCGCAAACGGCGCGCCGATCCAGTATCCGATGGAACCGGCCTGGGCGACACCGCGCCGGATATTAGCAAGCGTCAGCCCACCGACCATGGCATTGTCGTCGCTGCGGAAAATGAGGAAGGCATAGGCAAGATCAGCGCGGACATCTTCGGTGTAGCGCTTGAGACGGCGGCGGAACGCGCTGCGCGTCAGATCGTCCGACGGCCAAGTCGGCTCCCACGGCGTCAGGAAGGCGCGGCTTTGTTCGCGCAAGGCGGCCCACTCCTCGAAGTCGCCGCTGTGCGGGACGCGCAGCGTCACGCCGCGGCCGACCAGATTCGGCAGCGTATCGTCGACGGTGCGGAACAGGGCCATGGTCAGGCGGCCCTCGGCACGAGGCTCTCGGCGATGGCGGCCGTGCTTTCAAGGCCCGAGCCCGGCCCAAGCGCGGAAATTGCCGGAGGCGAGCGACGGATCAGCATGCGGCCGGCCGAACGCGCGCTTTCGACCGTAACAGCGTCGACCTTGGCGACTATTTCGTCGAGCGGGATCGGACGGCCATAGGCGAGCATTTGCCGCGCCAACTGCCCAAGACGAGCCTCGGAGCTTTCCAGCGCCATCAGCAGGCCGGCCTTGAGCTGCGCCTTGGCGCGGGCGACTTCGGTTTCGTCGATCGTCTCGGTCGCGCGCATGATCTCGCCGATGGCGACGCGCATCAGTTCCGGCGCGTCGGTTTCGTCGGTACCGGCGTAGAATGCGAACATCCCGGTGTCGCTATAGGGCATATGGAAGGCGTTGACGGTGTAGCAGAGGCCACGCTTCTCCCGCAGTTGCTGGAACAGGCGCGAGGACATGCCGCCGCCGAGCACACTGGTGAAAACCTGAAGGCTATGCAGCTGCTCGTCCCGCACCGGCACACCCTGCAGCGCGAATGCGATGTGCACTTGCTCGAGATCGCGCGTCTCTACGCGTGAACCGCCTCGGAAATGCGCGGGCTCGGGCGGGGGCGCAGCTGGACCGGCAAAGCTGGCAAAGCGCCTCGCGGCCTCGGCCACGATCTTGTCGTGGTCGATCGCGCCGGCGGCAGCGACGATCATGTCGGGAGCGCGGTAGTTGCGCGTCAGGTACGCGCGCAGCCGTGCCGGACTGAACGAGCGCACGGTCTCCGGCGTACCGAGGATCGAGCGGCCAACCGGCTGTTTGGGGAATGCGGTCTCCTGGAGACGCTCGAACACCAGATCGTCGGGCGCGTCTTCGACCGCGCCGATCTCCTGCACGATGACATTCTGCTCGCGCCGCAACTCGTCCGCATCAAACGTCGGCTCGGCGATGATGTCGGACAAGACATCGAGCGCGAGCGGCACATCGGCTTTGAGCACGCGCGCATAGTACGCGGTCGATTCGACGCTCGTTGCGGCGTTGAGGTCGCCGCCGACCGCCTCGATTTCCTCGGCGATCTGGCGCGCATTGCGCCGTTTTGTGCCTTTGAAAGCCATGTGCTCGAGCAGGTGTGAAATGCCGTGTTCATCGGGCTTTTCGTCACGGCTGCCGGCGCCGATCCAAGCACCGAGCGACGCGGATTCCAGGTGCGGCATGGCATCGGTGACGACCGAGAGGCCGGACGGCAGACGCGTCACATTCACCGTCATGCCGCCGCTCCCTCACGGGCGGCGCGCGAGGCCGACGCGACAAAGCGCTCGACCGCCGGCTGATCGACCGGCAGCACGGTCACGCGCTCCTTGCGCGACGGCAGATCCGCGAGCCAATCGGGAAGCTTCGGCTTGATGCCGCATGCCTTCTCGACGGTGTCCGGGAATTTTGCCGGATGCGCGGTCGACAGCACGACCATCGGCACGGCCGGGTTGCGCGTCTCCTTCTCGGCGACGGCAAGCGCGACCGCCGTATGCGGATCGGCGCAATAATGCGCTTCGCGCATCCAGGCGCGCATAGTGGCGGCACTTTCTTCTTCGTCGGCGCGGTCGGCAGTGAACAGCGCGCGCATCGTCTTGAGCGCAGGCGCGGACACCGCGAAGCGGCGTGATTGCGCTAGCGAGCCCATCAGCGCGCGCACCGGCGCCGGATCGCGGCCATAGGCGTCGAACAGCAGGCGCTCAAAATTCGACGACACCTGGATGTCCATCGACGGTGAGGTCGTCGGCACCACGGCGCGAGTCTCGTAGTCGCCGGACGCAAGGGCTCGGACCAGGATGTCGTTGACGTTGGTCGCAACAACAAGGCGGTCGACCGGCAGACCCATCCTCGACGCAACATAGCCGGCATAGACGTCGCCGAAATTGCCGGTCGGCACCGTGAAGGCGATTTTACGGTGCGGCGCGCCGAGCGCGACCGCTGCGGTGAAGTAATAGACGGCCTGCGCGACGATGCGCGCCCAGTTGATCGAGTTGACACCAGAGAGGCGCACGCGGTCGCGGAAGGCATGATGATTGAACATGCCTTTCACCAATGCCTGACAGTCGTCAAAGGTGCCTTCGACGGCGAGCGCGTGCACGTTCGCATCGGGCGCGGTTGTCATCATACGGCGTTGCACTTCGGAGATACGGCTGTGCGGGAACAGCACAACGACGTCGACTTGCGAACGGCCGCGGAAGGCTTCGACCGCTGCACCGCCGGTGTCGCCGGAGGTCGCGACCGCGATCGTCGTGCGCTCGCGCCGCTCGCGCAGCACATGGTCCATCAGGCGCGCAACGAGCTGCATCGCCAGATCCTTGAAGGCGAGCGTCGGGCCATGGAAGAGTTCGAGCACGAACAGGTTCGTGCCGAGCTGCGTCAGCGGCACAGTCGCCGGATGACGGAACGTGCCGTAGGCCTCGCGCGCTATGCGGGCGAGGTCCGCTTCGGACAGACTTGTGCCGATGAACGGGCGAATGACTTCACACGCGACTTCCGCGTAAGGCTTGCCGGCAAAGCCCGCGATTATGGCAGCATCCAACGCCGGCCACGTCTCAGGCACATAGAGTCCGCCATCGCGCGCCAGACCGGCGAGCATCACCTCGACGAAATCGAGGGCCGGGGCTTCGCCCCGCGTTGAGATGTAACGCATTGACTCAATTATGTTTTACGGTTCCGCACGGCGTGGAAGGGCGAGACTAACCCCGCACCAAGGCTTTCACAAGAAAGCCAACCGGAGCCATGCTTTGCGCGAAAATCGGTGGTCAGACGACAAGCCCGCCGCCGTCGAGATAGACGATCGACCCGGTCATGAAGCCGTTCGCCATAAAGGCGAGGATCTGCTGCGCGATGTCCTCGCCGAGACCGACGCGGCGGACCGGGAGACCGGCCGCGGTCTTGTCCAGCATCTCCTTGCGCGCCGCTTCCGGCATCGCGGCGCGGATCGGCGTGTCGATGATGCCGGGCGACACGCAATTGACGCGGACGGGTGCAAGCTCGAGAGCGAGGGCGAGCGTCAGCGACTCGAGCGCGCCGTTTGCCGCACTGACAATCGCGGCGTTCGGCCGTGGCCGCACGCTGAGGAATCCACTGACCAAGGTCAGCGAGCCGCCAGGCTTGATCTCGGCAGCACGCGCGCAGCGCCAAGCCCCCCAGAACTTGCCCTCGAGCGTGCCGCGCACGTCATCCATGGCCACCGTCTTGAACGGGCCGGTGCGCAGCTGGGCGGCGCTGACTACGACGTGGTCGACCGGCCCGCAAGCGCGGAAGAGGTCGGCGACACTTTGATCGCTGGTGACGTCGGCGGAGATGCCCTTCGCCCCAATCTTGGCGGCGGCGGCTTTCACCTTGTCCGCGCTGCGCGAAGCGATAGTGACGTCGGCGCCCTGCGCCTTGGCCATTTCAGCGGTCGCAAGACCGATGCCCGACGAACCTCCGACAACGACGATTTTCTTTCCAGTGAGCATCGCACTCCCCTGCCCTATGCGCGCGCACTAGATCATGACGCGCGATAGCCGACAACACGTCAGCTTTTCGTATTGGGAAAGCCGGCGTCAGTACACGCGCCGCAGCCGGCGGATAAGCCAAACTAGATAGACGCCCGCAAGGGCGAGCGCGAGGCCGAACCAGGTGATGGCGTATTGCAGATGGTTGTCCGGCAGATTCACTTCGAGCTTGCCGGGCAACGGCAGACCGCCGGATGGCACGGGCGATTCCTGCTCGATGTAGAACGGAGCGGCCGTCGCCCATTTCTTGGCGGCCGCAATCGCGGGAGTATCGCGCAGGAACCAGACATTGTTTTGCGGCTCGTCGGATGGCGTGAACAGGCCGCGCGTTTCCGGCCAGCGCACGATGCCAACGATATCGATGCTGCCGTGCGGCGTGTCTTGGGGGCGCGTCGCCGGCTCCTTGCGGTCGAGCGGCACAAAACCGCGATTGACGATGACGAGGCTGCCGCCGGCGAGCCGTGCCGGCGCGAACACAAAGTAGCCCGGGCCCTTCACGTCGGGGCGGAACGCAGAGCCGGCGCTGTAGACCAGCGCCTCCTGGCCATCGAGAAATTCAGCGGGAAATTTGACGCGCGCGAACTCCTCGCCATCCGGCGTCAGCCGCGCCCAGTGATCGCGCGGCGGCAGGTCCGCGGGGGTCCTAGCAAGCCGCTCCGTCATGGCGGCAATTAGATTTTCCTTCCAAGCCTTGCGATCGAGCTGCCAGACGCCGAGACCGACGAGGATCGCGATGGCGGCGATGGCAAAAACCGTGGGCTCGAGAATGCCGCCGCGCTTCTCGCTCAAGCGTCACCCCGTTTCTCGAGACGGCCTTCCGCCGCCTTGTGGTGAAATTGCAGCGCGATCAGCAATCCCTTGATGAGCCGTAATGGAGCCAGCGTGACGACCAGGATCAAGGGCAGCCACAGCGCGGCATGAAGCCAGTATGGCGGCTGGTAGAGAATCTCCGTGATCAGCGCCGCGAACACCACGATGAAGCCGCCGATCAGGATCACGAACACCGCGGGCCCGTCGCCCGCATCGGCGAAACCATAGTCGAGCCCGCAATGGTCGCAGCGCTCGCGCAAGCGCAAGAAGCCCTCGAACAGCTTGCCCTCGCCGCAGCGCGGACACCGGCCGCGCAGGCCGCGAGCAATCGGTAGTGGCGTTTGCGGTGTGACGTCGCTCATGACGAGGGCCTCAAGCAAAAGGGCGGCGCTTGTGACGCCGCCCCCTTGCCCATTATTCGAAGACTTTCACTCTGGATGCACGGCGCCTGAGCCCCACACATATATGCAGGCGAACAGGAACAGCCAGACGACGTCGACGAAGTGCCAGTACCAGGCGGCGAATTCAAAGCCGAGGTGCTGCTTCGGCGTGAACTGGCCGGCGAGTGCGCGCAACAGGCACACGATCAGAAAGATCGAGCCGATAATGACGTGCGCGCCGTGGAAACCTGTCGCCATGAAGAAGGTGGCGCCATAGATGTTGCCCGAATAGTGGAAGGCGGCGTGCGAATACTCGTAGGCCTGCACGCAGGTGAAGGTGAGGCCGAGCAGGATGGTCAGCATTAGCCCCCACTTCAGGCCCTGACGATCGTTCTCCAGGAGCGCATGGTGCGCCCAGGTCACCGTGGTACCCGAGGTGAGAAGAATGAGCGTGTTGACAAGCGGCAGATGCCAAGGATCGAAGGTCTCGATGCTCTTGGGCGGCCAGACACCGCCGGTGAAGGCAAGCCGCGCCACGTCGTGCGCGTCGCCGGGGAACAGCGCCGTGTTGAAGTAGGCCCAGAACCAGGCGACGAAGAACATCACCTCTGAGGCGATGAACAGGATCATGCCGTAGCGATGCGAGATCTGTACCACGCGGGTGTGGAAGCCGCCGCGTTCGGCCTCATTGATCACGTCGCGCCACCAGGCGAGGAAGGTGTAGAGCACACCGATGGCGCCGACACCGAAGACGAGCGGGGCGGCGGCGTACATGTGGTGCATCCAGCTGATCGCACCGACCGCAAGGATGAACACGGAAATCGAGCCGACGGCCGGCCACGGGCTCGGATCGACCAGGTGATAGTCGTGGTGGTTTGCGTGAGCCTCAGCCATCGTCGTCTCCGTTAGAGCTTGGAATTCCTGTCGGATGCGTCAGCGACCGGCGCCGCAGGGTCGGGCACCCGGTAGAAGGTATAGGACAGCGTAATGGTGTTGAGATCGTCCTGCTCGTGATCCTTCACGATCGAGGGGTCGACGTAAAACACCACCGTCATTTCGCGCGTCTCGCCCGGCTTCATGGTCTGCTGCGTGAAGCAGAAGCAGTTGATCTTATCGAAGTAGGCGCCGATCGTCGGTGGCGACACGTTGTAAGACGCTTGCGCGGTGATCGTGCGCGCCGCCTCGTTCACAACCTTGTAGTGGACGGTCGTGACTTCGCCGATGCGGACCTTGACCTCGTTCTGCTCGGGCATGAATTTCCACGGCAGCCCGGCGGCGACGTTGGAATCGAAACGGATAAACATGGTGCGGCCGAGCGCCTTGTCCGGCGCCTTCTCCGCGACCTGTGTTGTGCCGCCGAAACCGGTGGTGCGGCAGAACCAGTTGTAGAACGGCACCGACGCGTAGGCCGCGCCGACCATCGCCGCGACGACCGCGCCGCAGATTCCGGCTACCACCACATCCCGCTTGATCTTGTTCCTGGCTGCGGTCATAGGGCGGCTCATATCGGACGGACGAGGACGCCCGGCCCCTTCACCAGTGTCATGATGTAGAAAAGGATCACCAACGCCGCGAGCGCAAGCGCAATCGCGATTGAACGCGAGCGGCGCGCACGCTGCTGCGCCTCGGTGAGCACGACACCCTCGTCTTCATCCGGCTCAGTCATGGCGATACCCGCGCTCACGCCGCCAACCGGGCCAGAAGCCCGCCCCATCCCCGCTCGACCAGGAGTACGGCGAACAGCAAGAACAGATAAAGAATTGAGAACGCGAATAGCTGCTTGCTGGCGCGCTCCACGGGGCTGCGCTCGCAGAACACTTGCCAGGCAAGCGCAACCATGCTCACGCCGGCGACGAAGGCGGTCACGCCATAGAGCAGTCCCGCGTAGCCGAGCGCCCACGGCGCAAAGCCGAGCGGCGCGAGAATGAGTGTATAGCGCAGGATCTGGCGGCGCGCGGTGACGTCGCCAGCGACCACCGGCAGCATCGGAATGCCGGCGCGCTTGTAGTCATCGGCCTTGTAGAGCGCGAGCGCCCAGAAGTGCGGCGGCGTCCAGAAGAAGATGATGAGGAACAGCACGATCGGTTCGAGCGACAGCGAGCCCGTGACCGCCGCCCAGCCGATCATCGGCGGGAAGGCGCCTGCGGCACCGCCGATAACGATGTTCTGCGGCGTGAGCCGCTTGAGCCACGCGGTGTAGATCGCGGCATAGAAGAAAATGGTGAAGGCGAGCAGCACGGCGGCGACCCAGTTCACCAGCAGGCCAAGCGTGACAACGGAAAAGCCCGAAAGCGTCAGGCCGAACGCGAGCGCCTCGCCTGGTTGAACGCGGCCCATCGGCACGGGGCGACGCGCGGTGCGCGTCATGAGCGCGTCGACGTCGGCGTCGTACCACATGTTCAGCGCGCCGGCGGCGCCCGCGCCGACCGCGATGCAGAGCAGCGCGGTGAAAGCCGCGACCGGATGCAACGACCCCGGCGCAACGGCAAGGCCGACCAGCGCCGTGAACACCACGAGCGACATCACCCGCGGCTTCATCAGCGCCAGATAGTCGGAAACGCTCGCGAGGCTCGGCTCGGCGACCCCGCCCGTTGCGGGAAAAGCGCCGCGGAAGACTTCGCCTTCGCCGACGAGCGACATTCCTACTTGATCCGCGGCAGCGTCTCGAACTGATGGAACGGCGGCGGCGACGACAGCGTCCACTCAAGCGTCGTGGCGCCCGCGCCCCAGGGATTGTTGCCCGCCACGCGCTTCTTGATCAAAGCTTCGATCATGCCGAACAGGAAGATGAGTACGCCGAAGCCCGAGATATACGAGCCATAGGACGAAACCGCATTCCAGCCGGCGAATGCGTCCGGATAGTCGACGTAGCGGCGCGGCATGCCGGCAAGACCGAGGAAGTGCTGCGGGAAAAAGACCAGGTTCACGCCGATAAACGTGACCCAGAAGTGCAGCTTGCCGATGGTCTCGTTGTACATGTAGCCAGTGATCTTCGGGAACCAGTAGTACCAGCCGCCGAAGATAGCGAAGACGGCGCCGAGCGACAGCACGTAGTGGAAGTGCGCGACGACGTAATATGTGTCCTGCAGTACGCGGTCGACGCCGGCATTGGCGAGCACGACGCCGGTGACGCCGCCGACGGTGAACAGAAAGATGAAACCGAGCGCCCACAGCATCGGGGTGCGGAACTCGATCGAGCCGCCCCACATCGTGGCGATCCACGAGAAGATCTTCACGCCGGTCGGCACCGCGATCACCATAGTGGCCGCGATGAAGTAGGCCTGCGCGCCGGTCGAGAGGCCGACGGTGTACATGTGGTGCGCCCACACCACGAAGCCGATGCCGCCGATCGCGACCATAGCGTAGGCCATGCCGAGATAGCCGAATACCGGCTTGCGCGAGAAGGTCGCGACGATCTGGCTGATCATGCCGAAACCCGGAAGGATGAGGATGTAAACTTCCGGATGACCGAAGAACCAGAACAGGTGCTGGAACAGGATCGGATCACCGCCGCCTTCGGGAGAGAAGAACGTCGTGCCGAAATTGCGGTCGGTGAGCAGCATCGTGATAGCGCCGGCGAGCACGGGCAGCGCCAGCAGCAGCAGGAATACCGTGACCAGGATCGACCACACGAACAGCGGCATCTTGTGCAGCGTCATGCCCGGTGCGCGCATGTTGAAGATAGTCGTGATGAAGTTGATCGCGCCGAGGATCGAAGACGCGCCGGCAAGGTGCAGCGACAGGATGGCGAAGTCGACCGCCGGGCCTGGATGGCCCGTTGTCGATAGCGGTGCGTAGATCGTCCAGCCCGCACCGACGCCGTTAGAGCCCGGCTCGCCGCCGGTGAAGGCCGAAATGATGAGCAGCGAGAACGAGGCCGGCAGCAGCCAGAACGAGATGTTATTCATGCGCGGGAAGGCCATGTCCGGCGCACCGATCATCAGCGGCACGATCCAGTTGCCGAAACCGCCGATCATTGCCGGCATGACCATGAAGAAGATCATGATCAGGCCGTGCGCCGTCACGAACACATTGTATTCGTGCGGGCTCGGGAAGATCTGGATGCCCGGGTTCTGCAACTCCATGCGGATCGCAATCGACATCAGCCCGCCAATGATGCCGGCCATGATCGCGAACACCAGGTACATCGTGCCGATGTCCTTGTGGTTCGTAGAGTAGACGAAGCGCCGCCAGCCGGTCGGGTGGTGGGCGTGATCGTCATGTGCGCCGTGGGCAGCCGCGTGTTCAGCCATTGTTGTTGTCCTTCGATCTCGTCGCCCGGATTGTCCCGTCTATGTCACTTCACGTCGCCGGCCGCGGCCACCGCGGTCGAACGGGTATTATCTTCGTCGGTCGACGCGTATTTCTTCTTCGCATCGGTGAGCCACGTGTTGTAGACTTGGTCGCTTACCACATGGACCACGATCGGCATGAAGGCATGATCGCGGCCGCAGAGTTCGGAGCACTGCCCGTAGTAGGTGCCCTCGCGTTCGGCCTTGAACCAGGTTTCGTTGACGCGGCCTGGAATGGCATCGATCTTCACGCCGAATGACGGCACCGCCCAGGAATGGATGACGTCAGCGCCGGTCGTCAGCACCTTCACGATCTTGTTCACCGGAACCACCATCTCGTTGTCGACGGTGAGCAGCCGCGGCTGGCCAGGCTTGAGGTCCTTCTCCTGCACCATCAGCGAGTCGAACTCGAACTTGCTGTCGGGATACTGGTAGCTCCAGAACCACTGCTTGCCGGTCGCCTTCACCGTGACGTCGGCCTTCGGCGTGTTGAGTTGGTAGAATAGCAGACGGAACGACGGCACCGCGATCGTCACCAGGATCAGCACCGGCACGACGGTCCAGATCACTTCGATCGTCGTGTTGTGCGTCGTCCGCGACGGCGTCGGATTGCTGCGTGCATTGAAGCGAACGATGACGATCACCAGAAGCGCCAACACGAACAGCGCAATCGCCGCGATTAAGTACAGCAGGAAATTGTGGAACCAGATGATGTCATCCATCACCGGCGTCGCGCCGAGCTGCAGACCGAGCTGCCAAGGATGCGGCTGACCGGTGTCACCCGTCGCGGCGAGCGCGGCTCCGGCGGCGGAAACGGTCACGGCCGTGACCACGAAAGCGATCAACCGCTTGACCAACTGCATTGTCTTTTGCGCTCCCTCGGCGAGAAACGGCTCTGGAACCAGAGCGTTATTTTTGCCGCCCACCGTCAGCGATGATGTTCGGCGCGGCCCCGCTGGGCACGGCGTTTGCCACGGGCGTGGCTGCTGTCTGTCGTGCCGGAACGGGAGAAAATCCAAGCCTCTCAAACCATAATTCCGATGCTGCCGCAATGCACCTGAGGCCACTCTCCCTGCGACAAACGGCACCCCGCCGGGCTCAATTTCGACGCCGCATTTACGCCACGCGAACGGGGCTTGGATGGCCCTTGGCCCTCGGCATTGGCGGCGCTGTCCCTTTGCTTGACAGGAAAGCGCGGGCATGTGCCAACCGGGACGAATAAAATGCATAGCGGGGCGGCGATTCGCCGGAACTGAGGCGCGGCATGCAGGCGATAGCTGCATGCCAAAGGATTGAATGATGGGCATTTTCAAGCGGAGAAACGCTCACCGGCCGTGGCTGATGGCGTTGCTCGCCGTCCTGGCGCTGCTGCCCTGCCATGGCGCGTTTGCCCAAGGCGCGGTCAAATCCGTCCACAAAGATTGGCAGATCCGGTGCGATACGCCGCCCGGCGCCAAGTCCGAACAGTGCGCCCTGATCCAGAGCGTGACCGCAGAAGACCGTGCCAATGTCGGCCTGACCGTGATCGTGCTGAAGACCGCCGACCAGAAGAGCCGGCTGATGCGCGTGGTCGCCCCGCTCGGCGTCCTCTTGCCGTCCGGCCTCGGCCTCAAGATCGACCAGGCCGATATCGGCCGCGCCGGGTTCGTGCGTTGCCTGCCGAACGGCTGCATCGCCGAGGTCGTGATGGACGACACGCTCATCAAGAAACTGCAGACCGGCAAGACGGCGACCTTCATCATCTTCCAGACGCCGGAAGAAGGCATCGGCTTCCCGATGAGCCTCAACGGTTTCGGCGAAGGCTACGCCAAGCTGCCGTAGCCCATTTCCTGCCCACCCTCGCCTTCCGCGCGCGATCCGTAGATACTGCGCACGCGTTCACGTGAGTGCGGGAGTTGGTAGGTGCGGTTGGGTTTTGTCGGTCTCGGCGCCATGGGTGAGCTCATCGTGCCGCGCCTGATGGCGGCGGGGCACGACGTCACCGGCTGGAACAGGTCGCGCGAAAAGGCGACGCCGCTGATCGCGCAGGGCATGCGCTGGGCCGACACGCCGCGCGATGTCGCGCAAAAATCCGAGATCGTCTTCTCCATCGTCACCGATGCCAAAGCCGTGCACGCAGTGGCGCTCGGTCCCGATGGCGTTGTGTCCGGAATCGGGAAGGGCTGCGTCTTCATTGACATGAGCACGATCGAGCCGGACGAAAGCCGCGCCATCGCTGCCGAGTTCGCAAAAGCGGGCGCGATCATGCTCGATGGCCCCCTCTCCGGCTCCCCGGTCACGGTGAAAGCCGGCCAAGCCTCGATCATGATCGGCGGCGACGAAAAAGCCTACGAGCGCGTGAAGCCGGTGCTGCTCGCCATCGGCCCAAAAGTGATGCGGATCGGCGGCAACGGCCTCGCCTGTCAGATGAAGATCGCGGTCAATCTGCTGCTGATGGTCGAGGTGATCTGCTTCGGCGAGGCCGTCGCGCTTGCCGAGAAGGGCGGCGTCGCCCGCGACGTCGCCCTCGATGCCGTCCTCAAGAGCGTCGCAGCGTCGCCGGTGCTCGGCTATCGCGGCCCCTTCATCCTCGAGGGCAAGATGCCCGACGTGCCGCTTGCCGACGTCACTTTGCAGCAGAAGGATATGCTGCTTGCGCTCAATCTCGGCCGCGCGCTCGGCTCGCCGGTGCCGCTCGCGGCCGCCGCCAACGAAATGATGAATGCCTGCCGCGGCATGGGAATCGACGCCAACGATTTCGTGGTCGCGCACCAGGTCTATCGCCGTCTAGGAGGACAGACATGAGCACGGGTGAAAAAATCGGCGCCGCATTGGCAAAAGCCGTGAAAGGCACCGCCGCAAAAATCCGAGACGATGCGCCCGCAACCAAGATGTACCGCACCAACATGCGCGGCGTGCCGAAAGTCGAGAACCTCAAGCGCGAGGACGGCTGGATCGACATGCAGGTGCAATTCCTGATCGACAAAAAATCGGCGGGCGCCGATCATGTCGTCGGCTGGACGGTCCTCAAGCCCGGCGCCGCCCACGAGAGCCACCGCCATCACAACTGCGATGAGTTCTTCATCGTTCTCAAGGGCAAGGGTCACATCATCACCGACCACGGTCTCGAGCCATCGAGCGAAGGCGACGTCGTCTATTCGCCGCGCGGCTGCTGGCACGGCTTCAACAACACGTCGGGCGAGGACGTTGTGCTGGTGTGGGGCTGGATGGGCGCGGGCTCGATCGAGGCTTCCGGCTATCAGGTGCACCCGGAAAGCCACAAATGACCGCGTATTACATCGGCCAGCACGACATAGACGATGAGGCGGCGTTCGCCGCCTATCTCAAGGAGACGATGCCGTTCATCGCGAAGCATGGCGGACGCTATCTCACCAAGGCCGACAGCCACGAAATGCTCGAGGGCAAGAAACCGAGCCGCGTCGTGGTCGTCGCCTTCCCGAGCAAGCAGGCGGTCAAGGATTGGTACGACGATCCCGGCTATCGCCCGTTGATCGCGAAGCGGCACGCGGCGGCGCGCAGCACCATGATCGCGGTAGATGGCCAATGAAACCGTGGGAGGATCCGCGCATTGCGAAAGGCATGACGGCGCAGCTTGCGACGCGGCGCGCCCGCATCGCCGCCGGCGAAAGGCAACTCGGCTGGAAGGTCGGCCTCGGCGCGCCGGCCTCGATGGAGCGCATGCAGATCAAGGCGCCGGTGGTCGGCTTCCTGATGCAGCGTGCCTTGTTGCTCTCCGGCAGCACCGTGTCGTTCAGCAGCTTCACTAAGCCGGTCGCGGAGTGTGAAATCGCCGTGCGCATGGCGAAGGACCTGCCCGGCGGCACATCGGCTGATGACGCTCTCGCGGCAGTCAAGGATATTTTCCCGGCAATCGAGCTCGCCGACTTCGATCCGGCACCGACAGCAGACAATCTCGACGCCGTGCTTGCGGGCAACATCTACCAGCGACACGTCATCCTGTGCGGCAACACCCGCGCCGGCGGCAGCGTCGCCGGGCTGACCTCGCGCTTGATCCGGCGCGGCGCTCAGGCCGCGAACACCACCGACCCGGAAGCGCTCACCGGTAAATTGCCGGACATCGTCGCCTTGGTCGCAAATACGCTTGCCGCCTATGGCGAGAAACTGTCGGCGGGCGATGTCATTATTACCGGGTCGATCACGCCGCCGATCGTCCTCGAGTCCGATGAGACCGACTTGACCCACGCCCTTGATCCGATCGGCGAGGTTAGCGTGCAATTCACCTGGTAAATTAGCCTACTCGCAGAATCGCCTTATTGCCCTTATCTTGCAGATACCGGAGCAATGCATGGACCCAGCCATTTCCTCCCTGATCGACCGCGCCGGTCTCGATAAGGGCAAGGTTGCACAGATCATCAAGCGCGGCCTCGACGGCGCCGACGACGGCGAACTGTTTCTCGAATACCGCCAGTCGGAAGCGCTGGCCTTCGACAACGGCCGCCTCAAGCAGGCGACCTACGACACGGCGCAGGGCTTCGGCTTGCGCGCGGTTAAGGATGAGGCTGTCGGCTACGCGCATGCCTCTGACCTGTCGGAAGCAGCGCTTGCCCGCGCCGCCGATGCTGTGCGCGCGGTCAAAGGCAGTCACAGCGGCACCTACGCCGAGCCGCCGGGACGGACCAACCGCAAGCTTTACGGCGACGACAATCCACTCGGCGCGCCGGCCTTCGAAGGCAAGGTCAAGCTGCTCGAGGAGATCGACGCCTATGGCCGCGCCAAGGACAAGCGTGTGCGTCAGCTGACGACGAGCCTCGGCGCGACCTGGCAGGTGGTCGAGATTCTGCGCGCCGACGGCACGACCTATCGTGACATTCGTCCGCTGGTGCGCCTCAACGTTCAAGTCGTGGCCGGCGACGGCGACCGGCAGGAGACCGGCAGTTACGGCTTTGGCGGCCGCGAAGGCTATGAGCGCTTCATCACGCCGGACGCCTGGAAGGGCGCGGTCGACGAGGCGATCCGCCAGGCGCTGGTCAATCTTGACGCGGTGCCGGCGCCCGCGGGCGAGATGGACGTCGTGCTCGGGGCCGGCTGGCCCGGCGTCATGCTGCACGAGGCGGTGGGCCACGGCCTCGAAGGCGACTTCAACCGCAAGAAGACGTCGGCATTCGCCGGATTGATGGGCAAGCAAGTTGCCGCCAAGGGCGTCACCGTGGTCGACGATGGAACCATGCAACAGCGCCGCGGTTCTTTGTCGATCGACGACGAAGGCACGCCGACCAACCGGACCGTGCTGATCGAGGACGGCATCCTGGTTGGCTATATGCAGGATCGGCAAAACGCGCGGCTGATGAAGATGAAGCCGACCGGCAACGGCCGGCGCGAGAGCCACGCGCACGTGCCGATGCCGCGGATGACGAACACGTATATGCTCGCGGGCAAGCACGACCCCAAGGAAATCATCGCGTCGGTCAAGAACGGCCTCTACGCCGTCAGCTTTGGCGGCGGCCAGGTCGACATCACCTCGGGTAAATACGTCTTCCAGTGCACCGAGGCGTACAAGATCGAAAACGGCAAGGTGACCGCGCCGGTAAAAGGCGCGATGCTCATCGGCAACGGCCCGACCGATTTGCATCGCATCACCATGGTCGGCAACGATTTTGCACTCGATCCGGGCATCGGCACCTGCGGCAAGAACGGGCAAGGCGTGCCCGTCGGCGTCGGCCAGCCGAGCTTGCGCATGGACAAGATCACCGTAGGCGGCACCGCATGAGCACATCGACCATGACCGAGCCCTCGCGTTTACGCCGTTGGACGAAGACCGTCCTCGACCTCGCTTTCGTCGTTCTGGTGGTGCTGGCGGCCAAGGCCGCGATCGCCGAGCCGTTCTACGTGCCGTCGGGCTCGATGGAGCCGACGCTGCTAATCGGCGATGAACTGCTGGCGATGAAGTACCCATACGGCTACAGCACTGCGTCTCTGCCTGCAATTCTCGACCTGCCCTCTTCGCCTCGCATTTTCAGCGCGATGCCAGAACGCGGCGATGTCGTCGTCTTCCGCTGGCCGGGTGACCGCAGCCAGGTCTGGGTCAAGCGCGTTATCGGCCTGCCGGGCGACCGGATCGCCATGCGCGGCGGCCAGGTCGTCATCAACGGCGAGCCGGCGCCGCTCAAGCGCGACGGCCTTGGCCAGATGGAATCGGAGAATGGCACCGAGACGCCGACCCAGCGCCTGATTGAAACACTGCCCGGCGGGCGCACGCATGCGATCTTCAAGATGGTCGCGCGCGAGCCGCTCGATAACATTCAGGAAATCACGGTGCTGCCGGGCCATCTTTTTGTCATGGGCGACAACCGCGACAACTCCGCGGACAGCCGCGTCCCGGTTACCTCAGGCGGTGTTGGCTTGCTGCCGGCCACGGATCTGGTCGGCCGTGTCGACGCGGTTGTCGGCTCATGGGACCTCGGCATGCAAGGCCAGCCCATCTGGACCTGGCCGTCGGGCCTGCGGCTGTCGCGCTTCTTCAGCCTCGTGCATTAACCGGAAGCGTCGGCAGTGCTTGCTGGGCCTTGGCCGCAGCCGTAAAATTGCTGGTATGATCAAACGAATTGGGGCAATTTCCGCCGCCTGCACGCTCATGCTGCTGCTCGGCGCCGGTCATTTCCGTGTCGCCGCGCAATCGGCCGACGAAGTGCTGTGCGACCGCGTTGCCGCCGACCCCGATGATCCCGACAAGCCGAAGGACGTCAAAGGCATCGGCGTTATTTCGCGGGGCGACGTCGCCATCGCCATCAAGTTCTGCAAGGTCGCCGCGGGAAAATCGCGCCGCGCGATGTACGAACTTGGCCGCGCCTACGCTGCCAATCAGCAATTGCCGGAAGCGATCGCCACCTATCGTAAGGCCGCCGACAAAGGCAGCACCTCGGCGATGGTCGAGCTCGGCGTCATGCTGGCAACGGGTACCGGCATCGGCAAAAATCCGGACGAGGCGCGCAAGCTATTCGAGCGCGCGGCCGCGGCCGGCAACCCGCGCGGTGTCACGAGCTTGGCTTCGCTCTCCGGCACCGGCGGCGCGCCGCTCGACCCGATCAAGGAACGCACGATGCTGGCGAAGGCGGCCGAAGCCAATTCGCCCGAGGCCGAGTATCAGCTCGGTCTGATGTACGCGAACGGTACCGGCGGCCCGCCGGACGATGCCGCCGCGCGGGCAATGTTCGAGAAGGCTGCCGCGCAGAACCATCCCGATGCGCTTCTCTGGATGGGCGCGTTCGCACAGGCCGGCCGTGGCGGGCCGAAGGATACCAGCGCGGCGAAGTCCTACTACGAGCGCGCCGCAGCACTCGGCAACGAGGACGCCAAGGCCGCGCTCAAGCGAATCGAGTGCCCGTATGTCATCAAGGACAAGCGCGGCAATCAGGTCACCAATCTCTGCTTCTAGCTAGCGCACGACGCCTGAGATGCAGCATGGCTTATGCCGCGGCCGCGTCAGCTTGTTCTTGAGGTAGCAGCGCGGCGCCCCCCCGATGTAGCCGGGCCGTACATAGGTCCAGGCGCGGCAGTGGTTGTCGGCGTCACACGCCGCCTTGCAGGCGGCGCCTGTCGCCTCCATCGCCGTCTCGAAGTTGCGATAGTCGCCACCGAGACGGTCGATTGAATATTCGATGGCGCCCTTGTGCGGCTCGATAACCGCCGCGCCGCGGACACCGGACACACAGCAACTGTCCTCCTCCCGCGCCGGCACACCGTTCTTCAGCCGGCATGCAGCCAATTGGCTGGCCGTGTGCGGGTAAGAGAAGCTCCAGGCGCGGCAGCGCGCGTCGTGCTCACAGCGCGACGCGCAAACCGCCGGATCGCCGTTGCGGATGGTGAAGGTCGAATAGTCGCCGCCTTGGCGGTCATATCCGACCTGTGCGGCAGCGGCGGCAATGAACAGAAGGACGATGGAACAGGCGCCGCAGATTCTGACGATCAACCGCATGCGCCTGCTCGACCCGTTTCAAGCTTGCGCCATGTTAGCGCAACGCCACTGTGGCCATGAGGAAAATTCGCGTGAATAAAAAATTTTGCGCCCGCCGGAGGGGCCGGCGGGCGCTGATGATCCGTCCGCGAGAGGGGATGATCGCGGGTGGCGGATCGCGGCCGATGAGAGAGATCGGCCGTTTCGTGAAAGCCTTAGACCGCGCGGCGCGGGCGGCGACCGGTGTTCGGCCCGACCGCGGCGGCGCGATTGAGCCGGCGTTTGATCGCGCGCTCGCGCAAGAGGAGGGTCGGATCCTCCCAGAACGAGGTCGACAGGGCGTCGTTCAGATCGGCGCGATTGAGGCCGATATCTGCGAGGATGTTCTGGTCGAGCCCTGCGAGCGCCATGGCCTCACGGCGGTGACGGCGAGCCCGCGCGACGCCTTTGATCCAGCGCGTCACGAAAGCCATCAGGCTTAGGAAGGCACGCAAAACGATCGCGCCGGCGACGGGAAGAACGGGGACTATGTTGTTCATCGTAATCTCCATGCAGTTCCGGTCTTGGCCCTGACTAAGCGCCAAGTCCGGCTCCGGACCCACCCGGTTTCCCCACCCGTTTCCTCTGGGATGGTGGATATTGCACTGCGGGGATTGATTAGTGAAACGAATGTTTTTAATGTGATCAATCAGGATATATAATATAAAATTTCGGGCCACCGTCATGGGGCCGCGTAAGCAGGGAGCCCGCCAATGACCGTGCTGCTCGACATCGATCAACTCCGGACCTTCATCGCCATTGCCGAGACCGGCAGTTTCACCAAGGCTGCCGAGGTCGTGAACAAGACCCAGTCGGCGGTGTCGATGCAGATGAAGCGGCTCGAAGAGCGGATCGAGCGCCCGATTTTCGCTCGAGACGGCCGCGCCTCGAAGCTGACGGAAGACGGCCAACGCCTGCTCGATTACGCACGGCGCCTCGTCAAGCTCAACGTCGAGACCATCTCCGCCTTTTCCGAAGCAGCGCTGTCCGGCCGCGTCCGCCTCGGCGTGCCCGACGACTATGCCGATCGTTACCTGCCCGAGATCATGGCGCGCTTCTCGCGCGCCTATCCGAGCGTCGAGCTGACCGTGCTGTGCGAGCCGTCGATCGACCTGCTCGAACGTATCGACGGCAACGAGATCGACCTCGCCATCGTCACCAACTGCGAGAGCAAGCGCGCGGCGGAAACCTTCCGGCGCGAGCGGTTGCTGTGGGTGACATCGAACCGGCATTCGATCCATCTCGAGGAGCGCCTGCCGCTGGCGTTGGGCCGGCCGACCTGTTCGTGGCGGCGCACGGCGATCGAGCGGCTGGAATCGGTCGGACGTCCCCATCGCGTGCTCTATTCGAGCTCGAACGCCGGCGCGGTCGCCGCCGCCGTGCTCTCGGGACTGGCTGTATCGGTGCTCGCCGAGTCGGGCCTGCGTCCCGGCATGCGCGTGCTGACGGCAGGCGAAGGTTTCCCCGAACTGCCGAGCTGCCGCGTCGGGCTGGTGCGCAGCGCGCACGACTCGTCGGCCTTGGCGGATGCGCTCGCGGAGCACATCGTCTCCTCGCTCGACAACCTGTCGGAAGCGCAGGCCGCGGAGTGAGCTAGTAGGCATACTCCGCGTAGATCGGGTCGACCGACTCGTTCCACTCGTTGAAGTACCGCTCGAGCAATTCTTCGGCCGGCGTGATGCCGCGAGCGACCGACTCTTCGAGCGGCCGCAGGTAGCGCGTCTCGTCGCGGCCGTTGCGGTCGAGCTTCTTGCGGCGGCGCAAGCCGCGCGTGCAGAAGCGCAACGTTTCCATCGCCAAGGTCAGCACGTTGCGATTGCCGATCTCGGCGCGGAAGCCGCGCACCGGCACCTCGTCGCGAAGTTTCTGCCGTTCCTTGGCGGTCCAGTCCTTCACCATCTGCCAGCAAGCGTCGAGCGCATCGTCGTCGTAGAGCAGCCCAACCCAATAGGCGGTGAGCGACGGCAGTCTGCGCCACGGGCCGCCGTCGGCGCCGCGCATTTCTAGGTACCGCTTGAGGCGCACCTCCGGAAAGATCGTGCTCAGGTGATTGGCCCAGTCCGAGATGGTCGGGCGCTCGCCGGGCAGCACGTCGAGCTTGCCGGCGAAGAAATCGTGGAACGACTTGCCAGAAACGTCGATGTACTTGTCGCCGCGCTTGACGAAATACATCGGCACGTCGAGCGCGTAATCGACCCAGCGCTCGAAGCCCATGCCGTCCTCAAACGCCCACGGCAACATACCGGCGCGCGCATTGTCGGTATCACGCCAGATGTTCGAGCGGAACGACAGGAAGCCATTCGGCTTGCCCTCGGTGAAGGGCGAATTGGCGAACAGTGCGGTCGCGATCGGCTGCAGCGCCAGCGACACGCGCAGCTTCTTGACCATGTCGGCTTCGCTGGAGAAGTCGAGGTTCACCTGCACGGTGCAGGTCCGGTACATCATGTCGAGGCCGAGCTTTCCGACCTTCGGCATGTAGTTCGTCATGATCTTGTAGCGGCCCTTCGGCATCACCGGCATATCCTCGCGCCGCCAGTTCGGCGTCATACCGAGGCCGAGGAAGCCGATGCCGAGCGGCTTTGCCACTTCGCGCAGCTGCGCGAGATGCGCCATCAATTCAGCCGCGGTCTGATGCACGGTCTCGACCGGCGCGCCCGATAGTTCGAACTGGCCGCCCGGCTCAAGCGAGATCGCGCCGCCGCCGGTGATGTCGTACATGCCGATGATGTTGTCGCCCTCTGTGATCGGCTCCCAGCCGAGCAGGTGTTGCATGCCGTCGAGTAGCGCGCGGATCGAGCGGCGGCCGGCATAGGGCACGGGCCGGTTGTCTTCGACCGTGAAGGCGAACTTCTCGTGCTCGGTGCCGACTCGGAATTGCGCCTTCGGCTTGCAGCCCGCTTCGAGCCAGGCGACGAGCTCGTCGCGTGTCTCGATGGGCGTCATGTCGATCTGGTCACGAGCCATTCAGGATTTCCGCCGGGCAAAAAGGCCGCGACGTTAAACATGGGTTCCGGCAAAGGGCAATGCGAGCAATGCGCCAGCCGCCATGCACGATTCCGGCGACGCGACGATGTCGGCGCGGTGGCCAAGACCGTAGGATTTTGATCATTTTCGGCCAGTTCCCATTTTGTTCTTTCGCTTCGGCGGCACATGCTTTATTGCTTTTCGCCGCATGCCGCAGTTCACCCCCGCGCAGGATCAGGCGCTGTCCGCCGTCGCCGATTGGCTTAAAGCCAAGCCGGGCGTCAACGGCACGCCGCAGGTCTTCCGCCTGTTCGGCTATGCCGGCACCGGCAAGACCACCCTCGCCAAGTACCTCGCCGAGCATGTCGATGGCGAGGTGAAGTTCGCTGCTTTCACCGGCAAGGCCGCAAGCGTGATGCGCGGCAAAGGCTGCAAGGGCGCCTCCACCATCCACGGTCTCATCTACCGCGCGCGCGAGAGCGGCGAGGAGATCCCGAGCTTCGACCTCTGGGACGACGCGCCAGCCTCGAAGGCCCAGATGATCATCATCGACGAATGCTCGATGGTCGACGCCGAACTCGGCCGCGACCTGCTGTCATTCGGCGTGCCAGTCCTGGTGCTGGGCGATCCGGCGCAGCTGCCGCCGATCCAGGGCGGCGGCTTTTTCACCGAAGGCGAGCCCGACGTGATGCTCACCGAGGTGCACCGCCAGGCACAGGACGATCCGATCGTGCGGCTGTCTATGGAAATCCGGGCCGGCGACTATCTCGAGCCGGGGCGCTACGGCGAGACCGACGTCATCCGCAAAGGCGACCTCAATCCGCAGCGCGTGCTCGAGGCGGATCAGGTGCTGGTCGGCCGCAACAATACGCGGCGCGCCTACAACGCGAGGATGAGAGAGCGGCGCGGCTTCGACGACGTCTTGCCGTCGGCTGGCGATAAGCTCGCCTGCCTGCGCAACAACCGCAAGAAGGGCCTGTTCAACGGCGGGCTCTGGACGGTGAAGGAGCGCGGTGGGCGCAAGGGCACGACCGGCATTATGACGATGCGGCTTTTGCCGGACGACGAGACCGCTACCCGCGGCGTCAAGGTGTCGGTGCGGCCGGAGTGCTTCACCGGCGGCATCGAGAAGGTTGATTGGGAACGGCGCCGGCCCTATGACGAGTTCGACTACGGCTACGTGCTCACCGTGCACAAGGCGCAGGGCTCGCAATGGGACGACGTGGTGCTGTTCGACGAGAGCTTCGCATTCCCGGAGAGCCGTGAACGCTGGCTCTACACCGGCGTTACCCGCGCGGCGAAGAAGCTGACGGTGGTGGTCTAGAGCAGCGCTTCCCGCTCGAAGTGCTCTTTCAGGATCGCAGCGTTGCGGCGGTTGGCGCGGAAGCCGACATCGAACAGATCGCCGAGCACCGGGACGACGCCGATGACGCCCTCGATCGCCACATTGGCGACGAGCCGCGCGAAGACATGCTGCGGCACGTCGAGCCGGTGCGCCTCGTAGAGCAGATAGCAGGACAGCGCCGACGCGCCGGCATCGCCGATGCCGACACGAGCTGCATCAGCGCTTCGACGCCGAAGCGGACCTTGGTTCCCGGCAGGACGAGTGCCGTATCGAACAGCTTCGACGCCATGTCGATCCGCGCGAGCACGGCGCGTTTGGATTCAGCTGAGTTGAATCGCGTGCGCTCGCCAGACGCTTCGATGGTGATGGTTGGTGCCATCGCCCATACATGGTGGGCGCAAGCGCGCGCACAAGATTACGTCAAATGACACAGGCGGAGCTGATTACGCCGCTTCCTTTTTCTTAGGCGGCGCGAAGCGCTGGTAGAAGGTCTCGTCCTTCTTCGCCATGTCAACGAGCAGCTTGGGCGGCGCGAAGCGCGCGCCGTATTTCTTCTCGAACTTCTTGCACAGATCGACGAAGGCCTTGCTGCCCATCATGTCGATGTAGGACAGCGTGCCGCCCGACCACGGCGCAAAGCCGAAGCCGAGGATCGATCCGACATCCGCCTCGCGCACGTCGGTGACGACCTTCTCCTCGAAGGTACGCGCGGCTTCGACCGCCTGCACGATGAGAAACCGCTGCTTGAGCTCGTCGACGTCGATCGCGTCGATCTGCTCGCGCGTGAGTTTCTTCGGCAAAAGCTCCGCTAGGCCGGGCCACAATTTCTTCGGTTGCCCCTGCGGATAATCGTAGAAACCCTTGCCGTTCTTGCGCCCCAGGCGGCCGCGCTTTTCGACCATCTCCTCCAAAAGCGTCTTCTGCTCCGGGTTGATCGCGCTCTTGCCGAGATCGGCTTCTGCCGCGCGCACGATCTTGAGGCCGAGATCGAGCGCGGTCTCGTCATTGAGCGACAGCGGCCCGACCGGCATGCCGGCCATGCGCGCGGTGTTCTCGATCATCGCCGCCGGGATGCCCTCGAGCAGCATCAGGTGGCCTTCCTGGATGTAATTGAGCACGCAGCGGTTGGCGTAGAAGCCGCGCGAGTCGTTCACCACGATCGGCGTCTTGCGAATGGCGCGCACGTAATCGAGTGCAACGGCAAGCGCCTTGTCGCCGCTCTCCTTGCCGACAATGATCTCGGTCAGCAGCATGCGGTCGACCGGCGAGAAGAAATGGATGCCGATGAACCGCTTGGGATCGTTGAACTCGGTGGCAAGCGAGGTGATCGGCAAGGTGGATGTGTTGGATGCCAACACGGCGCCGCTGCCGAGCACGGCTTGGACTTTCTTGATAACGTCGGCCTTGACCTTGCGGTCCTCGAACACCGCCTCGATGACAAGGTCGCAGTCCTTGAGCGCGTTGTAGTCGGCGCTCGGCGTGATTTGCGCGAGAAGCGCGTCGCGGTCGGCACCCTTCATGCGGCCCTTCATGACGCGGTCGGACAACGCCTTGTGGAGCGCGGCCTTGCCCTTGTCAGCGGTCTCCTGATCGCGGTCGACGAGCACGACCTGGAGGCCAACCGCAGCGCTGACCTGCGCGATGCCGGCGCCCATGAAGCCGGCGCCGACGATGCCGACTTTCTTGAGGCTGGTCGGCGGCGCGCCGGCCGGGCGGCGGGCGCCCTTGTTGAGCTCTTGCATCGAGACGAACAGCGAGCGGATCATATTCGCCGCCTGAGGCGAGCGCAGGATCTTGGCGAACCACCGCGACTCAATGCGCAGCGCCGTGTCGATGTCGACCTGCAAGCCCTCGTAGACGACCTGGAGGATGGCGCGCGCGGCCGGATAATTGTCGTAAGTCTCGCGGCGATAGATGGCGTTGGCGGCCGGGAACGTCATCATGCCGGCCTTGGAGTAGACAGGTCCGCCCGGCAAGCGGAAACCCTGCACGTCCCACGGCGCGACGCCCTTGCCGCCGGCCTTGATCCAGTCCTTCGCGGTCTTCACGAGGCCGGCCTGCGGCACGACGTTGTCGACAAGTTTCATCGACTTGGCGCGGTCGACCGGGATCTGGTCGCCCTTGAGCAGGAATTGCAGCGCATCGGCCGGCTGGATCATACGCGCAACACGCTGCGTGCCGCCGGCGCCGGGGAATAGCCCGACCTTCACCTCGGGCAGGCCAAGCCGCGTCTTCGGATTGTCGGAGGCGACGCGATGATGGCAGGCAAGACATAGCTCGAAGCCGCCACCCATCGCCGTGCCGTTGATCGCCGCGACCCACGGTTTGCCGGATTTCTCGAGTCGGCGATACAGCTGCGACACCTTGCGGCTCTCGTCGAATACCATCTGGTTCGCCGCTTCCTCGCCCTTCGACTTGAGCAGCGCGCCGTATTTACCGGCCATCTGCTCGAGGATGGTGAGATCGGCGCCGCCGCAGAAGGCGTCCTTGCCGGAGGTGATCACCGCGCCCTTGATCGCCGCGTCGCCCGCGACTTTCTCGACGAGCTGGGACAACTCATCGGTAACGCTGGCGTCGATCACGTTCATCGAACGGCCGGGCGTGTCCCAGGTGATGAGCGCAATGCCGTCGGCGTCGATGTCGAGCTTGAAGTTTGTCATGGGCGATCGGTCCTATTTCGGATAGGGCTTGCCGTCCTTGTGCGAGTAGTTGAAGCCGCTGTCGTCGCGCACCACCATCATGTCGATGTCGGAATAGTGCGCCTTCTCCGCGGCAGCACGCGTGCCGGCTTCGATGAACACAGCGTCGCGATTGCTGCGGTTGATGAGACAATGACCGTTGGCGACACCCGCCTTCCAGGCCGCCGCGTCGCCCGGCTTGAGCACCGTGTCGCCGCCGTCCTCGCACAGCACGACCTCGCCCGAGAGCACGTAGACGAACTCTTCCTCGTTCTCGTGCCAGTGACGTTGCGACGATGCCGCGCCCGGCTTGAGCGTGCAGACATTGAAGCCGAATTGCGTCAGGCCGGCGTGCCGCGCCAGGCGCTTGCGAGAGCGGCCTTTGACCGCCTCGTCGAAGGGCTTCGGATAATTGGTGGACGCGTCGACGGGAATCTTGTCGATGTCGATCTTCGGCATACGCTTTAGACCCGCTCGATGATCGTCGCTGTGCCCATGCCGATGCCGATGCACAGGGTCACCAGCGCCGTCTCCTTGTCCTGCCGCTCGAGTTCATCGAGCACGGTGCCGAGGATCATGGCACCGGTCGCGCCAAGCGGGTGGCCCATGGCAATAGCGCCGCCGTTGACGTTGATCTTGTCGTGCGGGATGTCGAGCGCCTGCATATAGCGCAGCACGACCGAGGCGAAGGCCTCGTTGAGCTCCCACAGGTCGATGTCCTTTTTCTTCATGCCGGCCTTCTTCATCACCTTCTCGCTGACGGGGATCGGGCCGGTCAGCATGATGGCGGGCTCCGAGCCGATATTGGCGAAGGCCTTGATGCGCGCGCGCGGCTTCAACCCCGCGGCCTTGCCGGCTTCCTTGCTGCCGATCAGGACGGCTGCGGCGCCATCGACGATGCCGGACGAATTGCCGGGCGTGTGGACATGGTTGATGCCTTCGACCTCCGGATAGCGCTGCACTGCGACTGCATCAAAGCCCGCCATCTCGCCCATCTGGACGAAAGACGGCTGCAGCGCCGCAAGCGTCTGCATCGTCGTCGTCGGCCGCATGTGCTCGTCCTTCGCAAGGATGGTGAGGCCGTTGACGTCCTTCACCGGCACGACCGACTTCTTGAAGCGCCCCTCCTCCCAGGATTTCGCCGCGCGCTTCTGGCTCTCGACCGCGTAAGCGTCGACCTCGTCGCGGGAGAAGCCATACTTTGTCGCTATCAGATCGGCGGAAATGCCCTGCGGCAAGAAATAGGTGGTGACTGCGATCGACGGGTCGACCGGCCAGGCGCCGCCCGAAGCGCCGATGCCGACGCGGCTCATGGATTCAACACCGCCGCCGATGGTCATCGAATGCTGGCCGGACATGACCTCGGCCGCCGCGAAGTTCACCGCATCGAGTCCTGAAGCGCAGAAGCGGTTGATCTGCACGCCGGGCACCTGATCGCCGAGGCCCGCGACCAGCGCCGAGGCGCGCGCGATGTCGCCGCCGGCCTCACCGACCGGATCGACGCAGCCGAGCACGACGTCGTCGAGGAGGGCCGGATCGAGCTTGTTGCGGTCCTTGATCGCGGTCAGCGCCTGCGCCGCGAGATTGAGTGCCGTCACCTCGTGCAGCGACCCATCGGCCTTGCCGCGGCCGCGCGGGGTGCGGATGGCGTCGTAGATGAATGCGTCCGACATGTCCGTTCTCCTGCGCGGCTTTCAGAGACTGCGCGCAATCAAAAGCTTCATGATCTCGTTGGTGCCCGCATAGATGCGCAGGACGCGCGCATCGCGGTACAACCGCGAGATCGGGTATTCGTCCATATAGCCATAGCCGCCGAACAATTGCAGGCAGCGGTCGATCACTTCTGCTTGCAGGTCGGTCAGGCGGTACTTCGCCATCGAGGCGGTGACGGTATCGAGCTCGCCTTTGACGTGGCGCTCGATGCAGTGATCGACGAACACCTTGGCCATAGTGGTGTCGGTCTTGCACTCGGCGAGCTCGAACTGGGTGTTCTGGAACTCGATGATCTTCTTGCCGAAAGCCTGGCGCTGCTTGACGTAGTCGATCGTCAGCGCGATGGCGCGCTCCATCATGGCAACCGCGTGCACGGCAACGATGAGGCGTTCCTGCGGCAGCTCCTTCATCAGTTGATAGAAGCCCTGCCCCTCCTCGGTGCCGAGCAGACTTTCCGCCGGCAGCTTCACGTCCTCGAAGAACAGTTCCGAGGTGTCGGCCGAATCCATGCCGAGCTTCTTGAGTTTGCGGCCGCGACGGAAGCCCGGCGCGTCGTCGGTTTCGACGACCAACAACGAGGTGCCTTTAGCCCCCGCCTTTGGATCGGTCTTGGCGACGACGATGACGAGATCGGCGTGCTGGCCGTTGGTGATGAAGGTCTTGGAGCCGTTGAGGACGTAGCCGTTGCCTGACTTCTCCGCCTTGGTGCGCACGCCTTGCAGGTCAGAGCCGGTGCCGGGCTCGGTCATGGCGATGGCGCCGACCATCTCGCCGGTCGCAAGCTTGGGCAGCCAGCGCTTCTTCTGCTCCTCGGTGCCGTAGTGAAGAATGTAGGGCGCGACGATTCCAGAATGCAGCGGCGCGCCGAACGTGTCGAAGCCGCCGAGGGAGAGTTCGCGGTTGATCACTGCTTCATGCGCGAAAGTACCGCCAGCGCCGCCATAGTCTTCCGGCATCGAGGCGCACAGCAGGCCGGCGGCGCCCGCCTTAGTCCAGACGTCGCGCTCGTAGATGCCTTTCTCGTGCCAGCGGTCGAGATGCGGGGTGAATTCGTCGGCGATGAAGCGCCGCGCCTGCTCCTCGAGCAGAACGAGATCCTCGCTCATCCAGGCCGGCCGGGGAAGGTTGAGGACGTCCATAGCGAATCACCCCGGCCGTCACCATAGGGCCGGCGGAGCGCGCGGGCGAGAGGCTTGAAAAAATAAGCGGAGCCGTCGCGGCCCCGCTTACGTGTCGCGTCTTGGAACAGCGGCTACTGCTTCGGCATCTTCGCCTTGAATGGGTCCTTCACGTCCGGGATCTTGTCGATCTCGACGTTGACCAGCTTGCCGCCGACCTTCTCGACTTTCTGGATATAGACGGTCTGCACGATGTCGCGGGTTTCCGGGTCGATCGAGATCGGGCCGCGCGGGCTCTCCCACTTCATGCCCTTAGCGACGCCGATCAGGCTGTCGCCATCGGTCTTGCCGCCGGTCTTCTTCAGCGCGGCGTAGATCAGCGCCATACCATCCCAACCGCCGACCGAGAAGAAATCCGGGTTGCGCTTGTACTCGGCGTTGTAGGCCTTCACGAAATCCTGATTCATCTTGGATTTGTGCGTGTAGTCGTAGTGCGCCGAGGTGATGATGCCGATGGCCGTGTCGCCCATCGCGGCAAGTGCGTGCTCGTCGGCAATCTCGAGCTGTCCCATGACCTTGGTCTTCTTCGCATCGATGCCGCGCTCCGCCATCGCCTTGCCGAGCGCGCCCGGCTGTGCGCCGCCCGGAATGAAGAGGAAAATGGCTTCGGGGTTGAGATCCTTCGCCTTCTGCACGTAGGCGGAGAAGTCCGGATTGGCGACCGCCATGCGCACCGAGCCGACGATCTCGCCGCCGCCCGACTTGAAGCCGTTTTGGAAGCCTTGCTCGGCATCGATGCCCGGACCGTAGTCCGAAACCATGGTGTACGCCTTCTTAGCGCCGCTCTTCTTCGCCGCCCAAGTACCGAGCGTCTCGTCGAGCTGCGGGATGGTGAGAGAGACGCGCGTCATGTAGGGCGACTTGGTAGTGATGATCGCGGTCGCGGCGTTCATCACGACCATGAACTTCTTGGCCTCGGCGGAAACGTCGCCGGCGGCGAGCGCGTTCGGTGTCAAGCCGAAGCCCGCGATCATGTCGACGTTGTCACGCGTGATCAGCTCCTGCGCGAGACGCTTGGCGACCGGCGGATTGATGCCGCCGGTATCCTTGCGGATGATCTCGATCTTCTTGCCGGCGACGGTGTCGCCATTCTGTTTCATGTAGAGCTTGACGGCGTTGTCGATCTGCGTCGCGATATCGGCGAACTGCCCTGAATATTCCAGGATCAGACCGATCTTGATCGTCTCTTGCGCATTCGCCGAGGAGGCCGCGAGCAGCAATACAGCCGCAGCCAGCAAAAATGGTTTTCGCATAGGATATCCTCCCGATAGCCGTTTGCTTGATCCGACGGCTTAGCTCGCAGGTTAGCGGTAAACGCAAACGGCGTCACGGAGAACAAGCGTAACCGGTTAGCGCCGTCAGCACGTCGAACTCCTTGAACGGCAAGGTTTTGTGGGCGGCACCCCATTCATCGCTGTCGGCATGGCGGCGGCTCGATTTGCGGCGACATGAGTTTTGCTGATGCAACTCATTTAATTCAGTTGCGAGTTCACGCCGGATTCCCGCTTGCGCCGGAATGAGCAGAGTGTGTAGCTAGCACCGAAGTTTGCCGGGAAAAATTCATGGATGCAGGAGCGGACGACGGTTCCGTCTACGGCGTGGAATCTGCCTACGCCAGACGGCGGCTTGCTTGCGCACTGCTGATCAGCACGATCGGCGGCGTCGGCATGTGGTCCGTGGTCGTGGCGCTGCCGGCGATCCAGACCGACTTCGGCGTCGATCGCGCTGCGGCGTCCGTGCCCTACACCTTCGTGATGCTCGGCTTCGGCCTCGGCGGCATCCTGATGGGACGCCTCGCCGACCGTTTCGGCATCGCCGTACCGCTGACCGTCGGAACACTGATGCTCGGCCTCGGCTACATCACGGTCGGGCTGGCGGCGAACCTGTGGCAGGTCGCGCTGGCGCACGGTTTCCTAATCGGCATCGGCTGCGCGACTACCTTCGGCCCGATGATGGCCGACATTTCGCACTGGTTCATGCGCCGCCGCGGCATCGCCGTGGCGCTTGCCGCCGCCGGCAACTACACGGCCGGCGCATTCTGGCCGCCGGTGATCCAGCATGCCATCGCCGGCTACGGCTGGCGCGCGACGCATATCGGCATCGGTATTTTCTGTGTCGTCACGATGCTGCCGCTCGGCCTCACGCTGCGGCGGCGCCTTGCGCATGTGCACACCGCGGCGGCTGGCGCGGCCGCGACACACCGGCAGGCGACCATGCCGTTCTCGCCGATGACATTGCAGGTACTGCTCTGCATTGCCGGCGTCGCCTGCTGCGTGGCGATGTCGATGCCGCAGGTGCACATCGTCGCCTATTGCGGCGATCTCGGTTACGGCGTGGCGCGCGGCGCCGAGATGCTGTCGCTGATGCTCGGATTCGGCATCGTCAGCCGCGTCGCCTCGGGTTTAATCGCCGACCGCATTGGCGGTGTGCGTACGCTGCTGCTCGGCTCATTGCTGCAGGGCGTCGCAGTGTTCCTTTATCTGATGTTCGACGGCCTGTTTTCGCTCTACGTGATCTCGGCGCTCTTTGGCCTCTTCCAGGGAGGTATTGTGCCAAGTTACGCGATCATCATCCGCGAGTATTTCTCGCCGAAGGAAGCCGGCATGCGCGTCGGCCTCACGATCATGGCCACCGTCGTCGGCATGGCGGGCGGCGGCTGGCTATCCGGCGTGATCTTCGACCTGACCGGCTCCTATCAGGCCGCTTTCCTGAACGGGCTCGCCTGGAATCTGGTAAATGTCTCAATCATGACATGGCTGCTGCTGCGCTCGCGACGCGGCCCCGCCTTTGCCAACCGGCATGAAGCCTCGACGTCCGGAATAAACGCCACCTAACTTGTTCGAACATTTATTGACAAGCGAGGCGCAAAGAATGAGATGATGCACCACGAGAAGATTCGGGGGTTTCTTCCGATGCTGTTTCCAGAGTCGCGGCCGGACGTCGTCCGGGCGATCAATCAACGTTGGCTGCTCAACTTTTGGACGCGGCATGTCGGCATGCAGCGCGTGCCGATGTGGCAGGCGGTCGAGGCTGAGAACCTGACCCGCATGGCGGACAACCTGAGCTTCCTGGAGGTCGTTCCAGGCGGCGATAATATGCGTTTCATCATCCGCTTTCACGGCGCGACCATCGCCCGCGTCTATAATTCCGGCGACGTGCGTGGCCGTTTTCTCGACGAGATCGTGAAGACGGCGAACTGCCCGACTGGCCTCAAGCCGTACTACCGCGCAGTCGAAACCGGCCGGCCAGTCTATACGATCCACAATTTCAAGGACAGCGGGGCGCGGCTAGTGCACAGCGAGCGGCTGTTGCTGCCGTTCTCGCGCGATGGTGAAACGGTCGATCGCCTGGTCGCGGCGTTCGAATTCATCTGCCCGGACGGCGCCTTCGACAACCACGCCCTGTTGATGATCCGGACCGGTCCGCCCGAGCTTCAGCTGTCGGCGACGATCAACGCGCAGCCCGTCGCCTAGAACTGGTCGTCCGTCATCTCCATCGTCGAGCCCGCGCCCGACTGGATGCGCGCGAGGTGCGTCGCGGTTTCCGGTAGCATGCGCTCCATGAAGAAGCGCGCGGTGACAAGCTTCGCCGAATACCGCGGCGTCGAGCCGTTCGCCTTCGGCAGCTTGGCGATCGCGGCTTCCGCGATCCGGCACCACATGTAGCCGAGTGCGACCAGGCCGAAGAGGTGCATGTAATCGTATGAGCCGGCGCCTGCATTGTCGGGCTTGGCCATCGCGTTCTGCATGAACCACATCGAGGCCTGCTGCAGGTGCGCGAGCGACTGGCCGAGCGGCTTGAGATAGACGTTCATCTCGTCGCTGTTGGCGTGTTCCTTCAGATAGGTCTGAACCTCGTTGAAGAAGGCCATGATGGCGCGGCCGCCGTCCTTGCCGAGCTTGCGGCCGACGAGATCGAGCGCCTGGATGCCGTTCGCGCCCTCGTAAATCTGCGCGATGCGCGCGTCGCGCACGAACTGCTCCATGCCGTGCTCGGCGATGTAGCCGTGGCCGCCATAGATCTGCTGTGCCATCACCGTATTGGTGAAGCCGCAATCGGTCAGTACGCCTTTGATCACGGGCGTCAGCAGGCCCATGTGATCGTCGGCCGCCTTGCGTTCCTTCTCATCCTCGGAGCGGTTCGCGATGTCACCCTGAAGCGCGGTCCAGATGACAAGCGCACGCGCCGCTTCGTTGAAGGCCCGCATGGTCATCAGATTCCGGCGCACGTCCGGATGCACGATGATCGGATCGGCCGCCTTGTCCGGATATTTCACGCCGGAGATGGCGCGGCCCTGGAGGCGCTCCTTCGCGTAGATGACGGCGTTCTGATAGGCGACCTCGGACTGCGCGAGGCCCTGCACACCGACGCCGAGGCGCGCCTCGTTCATCATCACGAACATCGCGTTCAAGCCGCGGTTCTCTTCGCCGATAAGCCAGCCGGTCGCGCCGTCGTAATTCATGACGCAGGTGGCGTTGCCGTGGATACCCATCTTCTCTTCGATCGAGCCGCAAGTGACGCCGTTCTTCTCGCCGAGCGAGCCGTCGTCCTTGACCATGATCTTCGGCACGACGAAGAGCGAGATGCCCTTGGTGCCGGCCGGTGCGCCTTCGATGCGCGCGAGCACGAGGTGGATGATGTTCTCCGCCATGTCGTGCTCGCCGGCCGAGATGAATATCTTGGTGCCGGTGATCTTGTAGCTACCGTCGCCCTGCTTCACCGCCTTGGTGCGCAACAGACCGAGGTCGGTGCCGCAATGCGGCTCGGTCAGGTTCATGGTGCCGGTCCAGGCGCCCTCGACCATCTTCGGCAGGTACTTCGCTTTGAGCTCCTGCGAGGCGTGCGCGAGCATCGCCGCGATCGCGCCCTGCGTCAGGCCCGGATACATAGCGAAGGCCATGTTGGCCGAACAGAGAAACTCGTTGACCATCACGGTCATGGTGGCGGGCAGCCCCTGCCCGCCGAACTCCGCCGGCACCGAGATGCCGATCCAGCCGCCCTCGACCAGCTGCTTGAAGGCATCCTTGAACCCCTTCGGCGTGGTGACGCGGCCGTCGTCGTGGCGCTTGCAGCCTTCCTTGTCGCCGACCCGGTTGAGCGGGGTGAGCACCTCTTCAGAGAGCTTGGCCGCTTCCTGGAGCACCGCCTCGATCACGTCGGGCGAGGCATCGGCAAATCCCGGCAGGTTGCCATAGCGGTCGATATGGAAGACGTCGTTGAGCAGAAACAACGCATCGTCCACGGGTGCTTTGTAGGTCGGCATCGGTCCCTCCAGCGCGACTGATCGGCGCGCTTAACAACTCGTTAACTAATGAACGGTTGCGACCGAAGAAAGACGGCCGCGGCGTCCCCCAGACCCGCGAGGATGGCGTATCGCGCTTACAGCCGCGTTAAGGCGCGCAACCGGAAACCGCGCGGAAAATCCGGCACTTCCGTCCGATCTTAACCCCTTCTTTACCCTGGGCGGCAAAAGTCACGATCCAAGACCAGCGGACCGCGCTCTGTATCCATCCTCCGTTAACGCGTGCCGGCCCCCGGGGAGCCGATCGCTGTTTTTGCGTCTCCACTCTCGAACGTGGTGCCTGCATGAAATTCGGCGTGCCGTGGAGCGTGAAAGGGATACGGCCGGAGGCGCGCGAGACAGCCAAGGAAGCGGCGCGCCAGGCGGGCGTGCCGTTGAGCGAGTGGCTCAACGCCGTAATCCTTCAACAAGCCGAAGAGCAAGGCGTCGAGGCAAACACGCACGACGATGACGACGCGTATGGCGACGTGCATCAGCGCATCGACGATCTCTCGCGCCGCATCGAGCGGATGAGCCGCACCGGTCCCGCGACCTACGCGCCGCCTCACAGACGCGGTGAATCCGACAAGATGGCGGACATGATCAACCGACTTGACCGTCGGCTCGATCAGTTCGTCAACGCTTCAAGACCCGTCGCACCGCTGCAAATGCCACCGATGCAGATGCCGCCGGCGCTCGATCGCGCCGTGGCGGAAATCACCGCACGGCAACGTGCCCTCAACGGCGAGCCCGCGCCGCCGTCGCTCGCACACGCTCCGGCGCCGATGCCGGCGTCGATGGCGGCGCCCGCGCCGCTGCCGACGCAGGACATTTCCGGCCTCGAGGATCAGCTGCGCCGCATCACCGATCAGATCGAGACGCTGCGGCGGCCGGGCGTCGAGGAAGCGATCAATGCGCTGCGCGAGGAACTCGGCGAGATCGGCCGCGCGCTCAACGACGCCATGCCGCGGCGCGCCATCGACACGATCGAGAAGCAGATTGCGGGCCTGACCCAACGCATTGCCGAGGGCCGCCAGGCCGGCGTCGAGCACGGCGCGCTCGCCAATGTCGAGCACGGCCTTGCCGAGGTGCGCGACGCCCTGCGCCACCTGACCCCGGCGGAAAATCTCGTCGGCTTCAACGATGCGGTCGCAGGACTTGCGCACAAGATCGACATGATCGTCGCCGACAAGGACCCGGCGACGCTGCGACAGCTCGAAGCGGCTATTACCACGTTGCGTTCGCTCGCGACGCACGTCGCGTCGAACGAGACGGTCGGCAAGCTCGCCGCGGAAGTCCAGGCGCTCAGCGAGCGAGTTGAGCACGTCGCCCATGCCGCGACCGGCGGCGCTGCGCTCGATTATCTCGAACAGCGCATCAGCGCGCTTGCCGATGCGCTCGCCGAGCGCACGCAGGCCGGCGGCTCGGTACCGGCGCATCTTGAGGCGCTGGTCGGCTCGCTCAGCGACAAGATCGAGCAGATCCAAGCGTCGCGCGGCGACAATGTCGCGATGGGCCATCTCGAGGACCGCATCGTCAAGCTGGTCGAAAAGCTTGATGCGTCGGAATCGCGGCTTGGCCAGCTCGAAGCGGTCGAGCGTGGCTTGAGCGACCTGCTGGTGCACATTCAGAGCAACAATCAGGGCTCCGGGCTGCGCGCCGAAGGCGCGCCAGCGGTCGACGAGCTCAAGCACGACATTGCCCGTACGCAGGATACGCTCGACGGCGTGCAGAGCACGCTGGCGCTGGTCGTCGACCGGCTCGCGGCGATCGAGCACAACGTCCACGGCACGCGCGGCGAGGCGGCGATGCCGCACATTGGCAAGCTCGCGGTGCGCGCAGTCGAGACCGCGCCGGAAGAACCGAGGCATCTGCCGCCGGCGACCCCATTGCAGATGCCGCAGCCGAAGGAAATGGCTGCTCCAGCCGCCGCGGCTTCGCCTCCACCGCCGCCGCCGCGCCGGCGCCAGGCGTTCATCCAGCCGATCAATCCGGATTTGCCGCCCGATCAGCCGCTGGAGCCGGGCTCAGGCCCGCCGCTGCGCGCCAATGCCGCCGCGCGCATCGCCGCATCCGAGGCCGCGCTCGGCGGCGCGGCGCCAGCGCCCGAAACGGGCGGCAAGTCGGGCTTCATCGCCGCCGCGCGGCGCGCCGCGCAGGCCGCGCTCCAGCACGCGCCCGGAGTGCGCGGTAAGCAGGAAGCACCGCTGATTGAGCCAATGACGCGCGATGAGCCGGAACCGGTCGAGGACAACATCGGACCGTCGCTGCGGTCGCAGCTGTCGCGGCGCATAAAGTCGCTGTTCATCGCCGCCAGCATCATCGCCATCGTGATCGGCGGCATCCAGCTCGGCAGCAATCTGTTCGGCGGCGCTACGAAGACCGTCAAGACCGGCAAGGTCGAGACCGAGCGCGCTGCGACGGTCGCCAGCGGGCCGCTCGACATCAGCCCGCCCGAGCAGCCGCAGCAGGAGGCGCAGGCCGCGCCGCCACTCGCGGCGCCCACCGCGCCGGCCGCGGTCCCGACCTCGCCCGCGCCGATCGCCAGCACGCCCGGCTTCAATTTCAACCAGGGCGCCGACGACAACGCCTCGCTGCTCAATCCGCCCGATCTCGACCAGCCGCCAGCCAAGAACGACGTCACCGGCTCCGTTCCGCCGTCGGCCAGCACATCGCCGGTGAGCGACCATCTGCCGATCGCCATCGGTGGCGCGAAGCTGCGCAACGCCGCAGCCGCCGGCGACGTCGGTGCCGCCTACGAGGTCGCCGTGCGCTTTGCCGAGGGCCGCGGCGTCCCGGCCAATGCGGCCGAGGCCGCACTGTGGTTCGAGCACGCCGCCAGCAAGGGCCTCGTGCCGGCGCAGTTCCGCTACGCCTCGATGCTGGAGAAGGGCCAGGGCGTGAAGAAGGACCTCAACCAGGCCCGCAAGCTCTATCTGGCCGCGGCCGGCAAGGGCAACGCCAAGGCGATGCATAACCTCGCCGTGCTCTATGCCGAGGGCATCGACGGCAGGCCGGACTATGGGATGGCCGTGAAGTGGTTCCGCGAGGCGGCCAAGCGCGGCATCGCCGACAGCCAATTCAACCTCGGAGTCCTGACGGCGCGCGGCCTGGGCACCGAGTCGAATTTCGCCGATTCCTACAAATGGTTCGCCCTCGCGGCGACGCGCGGCGACGCCGATAGCGCCAAGAAGCGCGACGAGGTCGGCTCGCGCCTCGATCCGCAGACCCTCGCCGCGGCCCAGCAGGCGGTCAGCAGCTTTGTGCCGCAACCGCAGCCTGCCGAAGCCACCACCGTGCCCAAGCCTCAGGGCGGCTGGGACAATGCCGACGCCACCCCCGCGCCGGGCACCGGCCCCGCGCCCGCCAAGCCGAAGAAGCCGGCACCGCATGCACCGCTTTCGCTCGGCTCGTTTACCGTGGGAAAACGTTGAACGGACGCAGGTGAATGCCGTAAGGCATAGTCCGCGCGCCATTTATTGTGACGACCGCCAAGGTGGAGCGGGTAATGCGGCGGACTGCCGGCGTCTTGATCTGTCTTATTATTGTCTGCACGCCATGGCCGGCTGCTGCGGAGCGGCTGGTGGTGTCACTGTCGACTCATCGGGTCGCGATCACCTCGAGCTTCAACGGCGAGGACCTGGTGCTGTTCGGCACCATTGAGCCCGACGACCGCGGCGGCGCGTTGCGATCGAACTACGACCTCGTCGTCACCGTAACGGGCCCGCGCGACACATTCCGCACGCGCCGCAAGGAGCGCTTCCTCGGCATCTGGATCAACATGGACACGCGCGAGTTTGTCAGCGTTCCGTCCTACCTCGCCGTGCTGGCCAACCGCGCGGTCAAGGACATCGCCAGCGCCGAGACGCTGCGGCGCCTTCAAATGGGGCTCGACAATTACATCCTGCCGCAGCGCATCGGCCCCGATATTGCCGGCACGGTCTCAGACGACCCTTACCGGCTGGCGTTTATCAGGCTTGAAAGCGACCAGGGCCTCTATCGCGAGCAGTCCAACGCCGTGACGTTCCTGACGCCGACTGTCTTCCGCGCCGCGATCCCGCTGCCCGCCTATGTGCCGACCGGCACGTATTTAATCGACGTGAAGCTGTTCTCCGGCGGCACTTTGGTCGGTCACACCAACACCGCGCTCGAGATCATCAAGGCCGGCTTCGAACAGTACGTCGCCGACGCCGCCCGCGATCATGGGCTGCTTTACGGCGTGGTCACCGCGCTGATCGCGCTGGTCACCGGCTGGCTTGCCAGCATCATATTCCGGCGCGACTAGGCGGCCTCACGTTGATTGCGGAGCAGCTGGTTGAATTCTGCGCGCCGCGCGGCGCGAGCAAGCCCCGGACTCAGCCTGGCAAGCAGCGCTTGGCGGTGAAAGCGTAGAGCCGATCTTCACCAAGCATATGCGCGGTGAAGGCGAGCGTGCCGAAGACATCGGCGAACGCCGCATCGCGCACGTTCAATCCCCCGGTGAAGGCGCCGAAGGCCGGCATCACCATGCGCGTCTTGTCGGCTGCAAAGCAGCGGCGGCTGACCATGCGGCCGCGATGCGAGACACGTGCGACCGGATGCAAGTGACCGGCGATCTCGCCGTCGGCGCCGGTCGGCAGATGCCGGAATGTGAGCGCGCCGAGCACGAACTCGGCCTCGAACGTGCCGCCGATATTCGCTGCCGGCTCCGGGTCGTGATTGCCGGTCAGCCAAATCCATTCGCGACCGCGCTGGAGCGCATGCAAATTATCGCGATCTTCGCGCGACAGCCGCGCCGGACCATCGCCGTCATGGAAGCTATCGCCGACCGCGACGACGACCCGCGGTGCGTAATGCGCAACAAGACAGCCGAGCCGCGCCAAGGTCGCCGCGGTGTCGTATGGCGGCAGCAATTGGCCGCGCGCGGCAAAGCTTGACCCTTTCTCGAGATGCAGGTCGGCAACGGCGAGCAGGCCCTGGTCGGCCCAATAGAGCGCGCCGGCGCAATCGGCGAGCAGCGGCAGACCGGCAAGGGCAATAAGATTGCCCATGCTCTCCGCTTTTTGCACCGCCAGCGTCACTGCATCGCCTCCTTGATCAGTTCATCCGCCGCCTCGGCAAGGATGTGATCGGCCGCTTCGCCGTAGACCGTCTCGCGTCCTATCTCCAGCAGCACCGGAACCGAGAGCGGCGAGACATGGTCCAAGACTTTATGGACGATTCGGCCCTTGATGCGCGAGAGCATTTCGCCGAGTCGCTTGATGTCGAGCAGCCCGGTCGCGGCATCGGCGCGGGCAGCGCGCAGCAGGATATGGTCGGCCTGGTGCTTGCGCAGCACGTCGTAGACGAGGTCGGTCGAAATCGTGAGCTGGCGGCGCGATTTTTCTTCGCCGGGGAAACGCTTCTCGATCAGGCCGGCGATGATGGCGCAGAAGCGGAAGGTGCGCTTCATCAGCGCCGATTCGGCGAGCCAGGCCTCGAGGTCGTCGCCGAGCATGTCTTGGTCGAACAGCTTGGCGAGCGACAGATCGCCGCGCTGGATGCGCAGGCCGAGATCGCCGAGCCCCCAGACCGCCAGCGCATATTCGTTGGCGACGAAGCCGAGCGGCTTCATGCGCGCGCGCTCGAGCCGCCGCGTCAGCAGCATGCCGAGCGTCTGGTGCGCGAGCCGGCCTTCGAACGGATAGCAGACGAGATAATATTTGGCGGCGCGTGGGAAGGTTTCGACCAGGAGATCGACCGGCCCCGGCAGCAGCGAGCGCCATTGCTGGATTTCAAGCCATTCGCGGACCTGGGCTGGCAGCGCCCGCCAGGTGTTCGGCGACGCCAGAAGCGCGCGCACCCGCGCCGCCAGATAAGTCGACAACGGAAACTTGCCGCCCTCGTAGGCCGGCACTTTCGGATCGGTCGCGGTCGACCGCGACACGTAGGCCTCGTCCTCGACCAGCGCCTCGTATTGCAGGATCTCGCCGGCGAACACAAAGGTATCGCCCGGCGTCAGCATTTCGATGAAATATTCCTCGACCTCGCCGAGGAGACGCCCGCCGCGTGCCACGATCGCGCCGGAGGCGCGCGAACCCATCAGCCGCACCTTGATCATGTCGGCCTCGACGATGGTGCCGACATTCATGCGATAGCGCTGCGCGACGCGTGGATGGGTGATTTGCCAGCGGCCGTCTTTCCCCTGCCTGATCTTGGCGAAGCGCTCGTAGGCTTTGAGCGCGTAGCCGCCGGTGGCAACGAAGTCGATTGCGGCGTCAAAATCGGAACGCGCGAGACCCGCATAAGGCGCCGCAGTGCGGACTTCGTCGTAGAACACGTCAGGGAGAAACGGATCGCCGACGGCGCGGCCGAGGACATGTTGCGCCAGAACGTCGAGCGCGCCGGTACGCGCCGGCGGCGTGTCCTGCGCGTTCTCGGCGACGGCATCGAGCGCGGCGCGGCATTCCAGCACTTCGAAGCGGTTGGCCGGCACCAGTACGGCTTCGGACGGCTCGTCCAGCCGGTGATTGGAGCGCCCGATGCGCTGCAGCAGGCGCGACGAGCCCTTCGGCGCGCCGACATTGATGACGAGATCGACGTCGCCCCAATCAACGCCGAGGTCGAGCGACGACGTGCAGACGACGGCCCGCAGCTTGCCGGCGGCCATCGCGTCCTCGACTTTGCGGCGCTGCGCGACGTCGAGCGAGCCGTGATGCAGCGCGATGGCAACGTTGTCGTCGTTGATGCCCCACAGCTCCTGGAAGATCCATTCGGCCTGGCTGCGCGTGTTGACGAAGATGAGCGTGGTCTTGTGCGTTTTGATCAGCGCGTAGATTTCGCCGAGCGCGTGGAGCGCCGAGTGGCCCGCCCACGGCAGATGCTCCTCGGTGTCGAGCATGGTTACGTGTGGCTGCGCGCCGGCCGCGGCGATCACGAGATCGGCAAGCGCTTCGCGGCCCGGCGGCTGCGGCACCAGGAAGCGGCGTAAATCGTCGGGCTCGGCCACCGTCGCCGACAGGCCGACTGTTGTTAGCGTCGGCGCAAGCATGAACAGCCGAGAAAGCCCGAGCGACAAGAGATCACCGCGCTTCGACGCCGTGAGCGAGTGCAACTCGTCGAGCACTACGCGCCTGAGCGTGGTGAAGAGGTAAGGTGCATCCGGCGTCGCCAGCAGCAGCGCGAGCTGCTCGGGCGTGGTGAGCATAATGTCGGGCGGATAGCGACGCTGACGCTGGCGTTTCGACGCCGGCGTGTCGCCGGTGCGCGTCTCGAGCCGGATGGAGAGGCCCATCTCCCGCACTGGCATTTCGAGGTTGCGGGCGATGTCGACGGCGAGCGCCTTGAGCGGCGAGATATAAAGAGTGTGCAGCCCCTGCGATTGGCGCAGGTCGCGGCCGGTGGAAACAAGCTTCGCAGAGGTCGGGCGCCTATCGTGCAATTCGACCAATGTCGGCAGGAAGCCGGCGAGCGTCTTGCCGCCGCCGGTCGGCGCGATCAGCAGCACCGAGCGCCCCGCCCGCGCCTTCGCCAGCAGTTCGAGTTGATGCGCGCGCGGCGCCCAGCCGCGGCCGGCGAACCAGCGGTCGAGGATCGGTGGTAACAGCGGGACGTCGGGCCGCGCGAGCGCGGTTGCGGGCTTCATGAATCGATTCTACGGCATATCTGACGCGTGCGCGCGAGGGCTTCGTGCTAGGCTTGAATTTGGAGGATTCGATGGCTACGGAGGATATGACGACGCGGATTTTCGGCGGCTCGCCGCTGGCAGTGCTTGGCCGTCTGATCCTGGTGTCGATCCTGGTCGGCGTCATCCTGTCGGTGCTCGGGCTCGACCCGTTCGACATTATCCACAGCATCGAGCGCCTCGTCCGCAACATCTGGAATATGGGCTTCGACGCCGTGCGCTGGCTGTGGCGCTATTTCCTGCTCGGCGCGGTGATCGTCATTCCGATCTGGCTGATCATGCGGCTCGTCAATGCGCCGCGAGGGAAATGATCAGCTCGGCCAGCTTTCGGCCGTGATTTCGGCGGCGTCGGCGCCGACCATCGAGGCTAGCGAGTCGCGATGCCCGCGCTTGAGCGCGGCGGCAAGATCGGACTTGATCTCGGCCACAAGGCCGATGCCGCGGAACACCAGCCCCGTATATATCTGAAGCAAGGTCGCGCCGGCCTTGATCTTGGCGATTGCCGTCGGACCGGAGTCGATGCCGCCGACGCCGATCAGCGGGAACGCGCCCTCGGCGCGCACGAAGGTCTCCGCCAGCATTCGAGTTGCCAGCTTGAACAGCGGCCGGCCCGACAGACCGCCCTGCTCTTTCGCCTTCTCGCGCTCGCGCAGCGCGGCGGGCCGCGTGATAGTGGTGTTGCCGACGATCATCCCGTCGACGCGATGCTTGCGCGCGATACCGACGACATCGTCGAGCTCGGCCAGCGTCAGGTCGGGCGCGATCTTGAGCAGCACCGGCGTCGGCCCCGAACGCGGCTTCACCTCTTCGCGCGCGGCGACCACGCGCGCAAGCAGATTGTCGAGTGCGTCCGCCTGCTGCAGGTCGCGCAGGCCCGGCGTATTCGGCGACGAGATGTTGATGGTGAAATAGCTTGCGACCGGTGCGAAGGTCTCGATCAGCCGCACGTAGTCTTCGGCGCGGTCGCTAGAATCTTTGTTGGCGCCGATGTTGACGCCGACGATGCCGCCCTCTTTCGCGCGCGCGGCGAGCCGCGCCAGCACCGAGGGCGCGCCCTCGTTGTTGAAGCCGAGCCGGTTGATCACCCCTTCGTCGACTTCGAGACGAAACAGCCGCGGCCGCGGATTTCCGGCCTGCGGGCGCGGCGTGACGGTGCCGATCTCGACGAAGCCGAAGCCGCGCCGCAGCAGCGCGTCCGGCACCTGGGCGTTCTTGTCGAAGCCGGGCGCGATACCGATGGGATTGGGGAAATTCAGCCCGAAGGCGCGAACGGCCAGGTCCGACGCATCGGCAGGCGCGCGCGTGACGGGCATGTAGCGCAAAGCCTTGATTGCCAAGCCATGCGCGTCTTCAGGATCGAGCGCCCGCAGGAACGGGCGCGACAGGCGGTCGAATAGACCGATCATGGCGCGACCCTATCGGCGCGCGCCCCGCCTGTCCAAGTGCTTGCGCGGACGTCACGAAAATGTTGCGCGCCAGGCCATTTCCAAGGTTATAATTCCTACATAGTTAATGGACCCGCCCTTGCCGGCGATTTGTTACCGGGGTTCGCTCGCACTATGCTCACGCACAACCAGATCTGGACGGCGCTCGACCGGCTGGCGGCCCGCGCCAAGCTCACGCCATCGGGTCTCGCCAAGAAGGCCGGGCTCGACCCCACCACCTTCAACAAGTCGAAGCGCGTGACCCCGGAAGGACGGCCGCGCTGGCCTTCGACTGAGTCGGTTGCCAAGGCGCTCGCCGCGACCAACACCAAGGTCGAGACTTTCATGAGCCTGCTCACCGACAACGGCAAGGCGGTGATCTCCAACGTGCCGCTGATCGGCTTCGCCGAGGCGGGGGCCGGCGGTTATTTCGACGATGACGGCTTCCCGGTCGGTAAAGGCTGGGAGGAGATCGCATTCCCCTCGGTCACCGACGAGCACGCCTATGCGCTCGAGATTTCCGGCGACTCGATGAAGCCGGCCTATCGCGACGGCGACGTGATCGTGGTGTCGCCGGCCGCGCCCGTGCGTAAGGGTGATCGCGTCGTCGTCAAGACGAAGGACGGCGAAGTGATGGTCAAGGAACTCAAGCGCAAGAACGCCAAGACCGTTGAGCTCAAGTCGCTCAATTCCGAACACCGCGATCGCACTTTGTCGATGGCGGACGTGCTGTGGATCGCACGCATTATGTGGGCCAACCAGTAACGGGAGGCAGTCATACCGAACACAATCGTCCATCCGGAAAGCTGCACGTGCTGCACCGACCTGTTGCGGGCGCGTTTCGACCGGCGGCGCTTTCTTCATGTGGCGGCGGGCGCAGGCCTGATCGCGGCCTTTCCCTCACTCTCGCTGGGCGCCGAGGGTAACTACGACGCCATGCTGCTGACCTGCATCGACCCGCGCTTTCAGACGCCGATCGCAGGGTACATGGCCGAGCGCATGCTGGCCAGCAAATACAGCCAGTTCACCATCGCGGGCGCGTCAATCGGCGTGGTCGCGCCGGCTTTCAAGACCTGGGCGCCGGCCTTCTGGGACAATCTCGCCGCCTCGATCGAACTGCACCGCATTCCGAAGGTCATCGTGGTCAACCATCGCGACTGCGGCGCCGCCAAGATCGCTTATGGCGAGGACAAGGTCGCCAATGCCCAGGCTGAAACCGACACGCACAAAGCGGCGCTGCTCGAATTCCGAAAGGAAGTCGGCGAGCGCCAGCCGAAGCTGACGACCGAGCTGCACCTGATGGCGCTCGACGGCAAGCTCGACACGTTCAGCTAATTTGTCTCAGGCGCTGCGCGCCAGCGCGCCGTCGATCATGTCGACGGTGTTCTGCACGCCGTAGACCGCGACGAAAGAGCCGAAGCGCGGTCCTTTTTCCTGGCCGAGCAGCACCTGGTAGAGCAGGTTGAACCAGTCGAGCGACACGCCCGGCTTGCCGTCCTTGGCTTTCTTCTTCTCGTCGAGAAACGGCTCGCGGCGGCCGATCTCGTAGACGACATTCTGGATGTCCTCGGCGCTGGCATTGCCTTCGAGCTGGCCAAGCGCTTCGCGCAGGTCGATCAGCGCCGCGCGCTCGCTGTCGGTCGGCTGGCGGAATTTCTTGTCGGGCTGCACGAAGTCGCGGAAATAATGGATAGCGTATTCGACGAGCGCGTTGAGTTCCGGATGCGTCTGTGGCGTGACGCCGGGCCGATAGCGGCCGATGAAGCCCCACAAAGTTTCGGCGTTCTCGGCATTGGACGACGACACCAAAGTCAGCAGCAGATTGAACGATACCGGCATCTCGACTTTTGGCGGCTTGCCGGAATGGATGTGCCACACCGGATTCGACAGCCGCTGCCGTGTATCCTGCCGCTCGTAGCCGTCGAGGAACTGATAGTATTCGTCCACGGTGCGCGGGATGACGTCGAAGTAGAGGCGCTTCGCCGCTTTCGGCTCGCGGTACATGAACAATGAGAGGCTTTGCGGGCTCGCGTAGCGCAGCCACTCTTCGAGTGTCAGGCCGTTGCCCTTCGACTTCGAGATCTTCTGGCCCTTCTCGTCGAGGAAGAGCTCATAGTTGAAGCCCTCCGGTGGCATGCCGCCCAAGGCGCGGCAGATCTCGCCGGACAGCTTCACGGAATCGATCAGGTCCTTGCCGGCCATCTCGTAGTCGATGCCGAGCGCGACCCAGCGCATCGCCCAGTCCGGCTTCCATTGCAACTTGCAGCGGCCGCCGGTGACCGGCGTCATCACGGGTTGTTTGGTTTCGGCGTCTTCGTAGGTGATGGTGCCGGCCTTGGCGTCGTGCGACAGCACCGGCACCTGCAGCACGATGCCGGTCTTCGGATCGAGCGGCAGGAACGGCGAGTAAGTCGCGGCGCGCTCCTCGCGCAAGCTGGGCAGCATGATTGCCATCACCTTATCGAAGTGCGCCAAAACCTTGAGCAACGCCTCGTCGAAGCGGCCGGACGTGTAGCATTGCGTCGACGACATGAATTCGTAGTCGAAGGCGAAACGGTCGAGAAAGCCGCGGAGCATCGCATTGTTGTGCTCGCCGAAGCTCGGATACTTGCCGAACGGGTCGCGTACCTTGGTGAGCGGCTTGCCGAGATCCTGTTCCAGCATCTCCCTGTGCGGCACGTTGTCCGGCACCTTGCGCAGGCCGTCCATATCGTCGGAGAAGGCAATGAGCCGCGTCTTGATGTTGTCGTCGGTCAGCACTCGGAAGGCGTGGCGCACCATAGTTGTGCGCGCGACCTCGCCGAAGGTGCCGATATGCGGCAGGCCGGAGGGGCCGTAGCCGGTCTCGAAGATCACCTCCTGCTTCTGCTTCTTCTTCAACCGCGCGACGATCTTGCGCGCCTCCTCAAATGGCCACGCGTTCGAATTTTCGGCGACTTCACGCAACGATCCTGAGGCGTCGGCAACGGACATCGTGATCTCCCGCGCGGACAGTAGGAATCGGCGTCACCCAGGTCAAATTTTGGCGCTCAAAAAGGGCTGATCGGGAAATAGCGCAGCCACAGATCGGTGAAGCGACCCTTCTCCCAAAGCCGGAACAGCGCCCAGTTGAAGGCCTGGCGCAGGAGATCGTTGCCTTTCCGCACGGCGATGCCGACACCGTCGCCGAAGAACTTGCTCTCGAGGAAAGGCCCGCCGCGGAACACGCAACAGTTCGAGGAGTCGGTGCCGTTTAGCCAGAATGCGAGTGAGATACCGTCGCCGAACAGCAGGTCGACCTCGCCACGCTTGAGCGCGAACCGCGCCGCGGCGTCGGTCGCATAAGGATGGAGCTCGGCTTCTGTGAACAACGTCTTCAGATAAGCCTCGTGCGCGGTGCCCGCGACCACCGCGATCTTCTTGCCTTCGAGAGACTGCGGCCGCACATCGTCGATGTCGACGTCGCGACGCGACACGAAGCGCGCGGGCGTGCGGTAGTACGGCTCGCTGAAATCGACCTGCCTGCGCAGATCAGTCGATTCCGAGAGCGAGGCGATGATCGCGTCGCCCTCGTTCTTGTTCAGCGACGGAACCAGGGTGTCGAAACGCCGCTGCTGAATCGTGCACGGCACTTTCATCTCCTCGCACATCATACGCGCGAGATCGATATTGAAACCGGCCGGCGTACCGTCCGCGCCGGCGAAGTTAAATGGCGGATAGTCGGTCTCCGTCAGGAAGCGGATGATGCTGATCCGCGACAAATCCGGCCGCTCCGGGCGGCGACGCGGATCCCAGAAGCCGGGCACTGCCATCGGATCGGCAAGCTTGCCCTGCGGTTCGGGTGGTTCGGTGGGGAGCTGCTGCGCAGGAGCAGCAGGATCAGCAGGTGCACGAGGAGCAGGTGCAGGAGCGGCAGGTGAAGGTGAGGGTGCCGGCGCTTGCTTTGGCGGCGGAGCCTGCCGCGGCGCGGGTGGCCTCTGCGCCTGCGCGACGCTCGCCGTCGCAACAGCCAACAGCAACGTCAGAACGCATTTTCGCAGTTGCCAGGACATCAGTCCCCCTCAAATCGCGGGGGACCATACCACCGCAAATGCGGCGGGCCAGCCATATTCGAGAGGCTGGATCAGGCGTGGGTCAGGTGCTTTTCGATCTCGTGCACCGGCATCTTCACGAGGTCCTTATGTATCTCGGTGCGCACGGCGGCCTTGAGCGCGTGCGAATAGGCTGGGCGCAGCATGCCGAGAGCGCGCGGCGATGCCACCACAATCAGCGATTTGGCTTTGCCGGACGTGACGGCTTGATCCAGGTGATGGGCGAGCTTGACGAGGAAGTCGTGCTCGGATTGATCGTGCCAATCGGTCTGCGCGACGGCGCTGCGGCCGTGGCCGACGGAGTTATAGGCACGGCCTGGCTTATCGGTACCGAGCTCATGTGTCGCCAGATCCTCCTGCTCGAACACTTCGAGCATCTTCAGGTTCGGAAACTTGGCGTCGCCCGCATTCTGAAGCACCAGCGCCTTGGCGCCGTCGCAAACAACCACCCACTCATCCCTGTGAATCATCAAATCGGCCATAACCGAACCTCCTCAACTTCAAACACACCATAGGATACCTGCCGCTTCCGGCTTTTGTCCTGGATCAAACGCAGAAGTGCCGGCATTTGTTGCCGCCCAAAGGCCTAGTTGCCGCCGTCGAGCAGCCGTCGGGCGATGACCTGAGCCTGAATCTCGGCCGCGCCCTCGAAGATATTGAGGATGCGGGCGTCGCAGAGGATGCGCGAGACCGGAAATTCGAGCGCGAAGCCGTTACCGCCGTGAATCTGCACGGCATTGTCGGCATTGGCCCAAGCGATGCGCGCGCCGAGCAGCTTGGCCATGCCGGCCTCGAGATCGCAGCGACGTCCGGAGTCCTTCTGCCGCGCGGCATAATAAGTGAGCTGGCGCGCCACCATGATCTCGACGGCCATCATCGCGATCTTGTCGGCGACGCGCGGGAAGCTGACGATCGGCACGCCGAACTGGACGCGGTTCTGCCCGTATGCGAGCGCCTGCTCGAGCGCGGCCTGCGCCACGCCGATGGCGCGCGCTGCCGTCTGGATGCGCGCCGACTCGAAGGTCTGCATCAACTGCTTGAAGCCGAGGCCCTCGGCGCCGCCGAGCAGATTTTCAGCCTTCACCTCGAAGCCGTCGAAGGCGATCTCGTATTCCTTCATGCCGCGATAGCCGAGCACCTCGATCTCGGTGCCGCTCATGCCCGCCGCTGGGAACGGCTTTGAATCGTCGCCGCGCGGCTTTTCCGCGAGCAGCATCGACAGACCGCGATGGCCGGTCTCCTTCGGGTTGGTGCGCACCAGAAGCGTCATCAGGTCGGCGCGCACCGGATGCGTGATCCACGTCTTGTTGCCGTAGACCTTGTAGACATTGCTTTCGCGCACCGCGCGCGTTTTGATCGAGGCCAGATCAGAGCCCGTATTCGGCTCGGTGAATACCGCTGTCGGCAGGATTTCGCCGGAGGCAATTTTCGGCAGCCACTTCTGCTTCTGCTCAGTGGTGCCGCTGCCGAGGATCAGCTCGGCTGCGATCTCTGAGCGCGTGCCGAGCGAGCCAACGCCGATATAGCCGCGTGACAATTCCTCGGAGACCACACACATCGATTCCTTGCCGAGCCCCATGCCGCCGAATTCCTCGGGAATGGTGAGGCCGAACACGCCGAGCTCCGCCATGTGGCCGATGGTCTCGAGCGGGATATAGCTGTTGGTACGGTGCCAGGTCTGCGCCTTGCCAATGACTTCGCTATCCGCAAACTTCCGCATCTCGTCGCGAATCGATTCCAGCGTCTCGTCGAGGCCGCACATGCCGATGGTGGCGTTGTGGCTCGAGCTCATTAACTCGACGAGACGGGCGCGCCGCTCGGCGGTGTTGCCGCTGGCGATCAGATTCTCGACCATCGGGTTGAGGCGCGCCGACACCTGCGCCATCGACAGGCCGAGATCAGCCGGGCGGACCACCTCGCTCTGGCTCATGGGAATGCCGCCGATGATCTGCGCCAGATATTCGCCGAGCGCTATACGGACAAGGTGCTCTTCCATCTCGCCGAGCGTGTCGTCGCCTGCCATGCGCTCGGTGTAGGCAGCGAGCTGGCGGATCGCCTCGACATAGGTCGCGAGCCAGGCCAGGCCGTGGGCTGCGCGTTGCTCGCGGTCGAGCAGGCGGGCGACCGTGTGCCCTTCGACCACGACCCGCTCACGGACCTTCGCCGTGGCGTCGGCCAGAAGCGCATCGACCGCCAGGGTCGCCTCGCGTGCGAGTTCGACCAATTCGCTATCGGCAACGGAGCGGGAAGTAGCGATCGGCATCGTCTCCTCGGGTAGTCTCGGGGCCGGCCTCAAGACACTACGTGTGCAGTGCACAAAAGAAAAGTGCCAAGGATTACTGCATTTTCCGAGCCGCGGCGCGGCGCTTCTCCTACCAGATTGCCGCAAAATTAACCATTTCAGGCTTTGATCCGACTGGGCACTCCGCGTACCGGCCGAGCGGCACTGTTCCTCAATGCGCTTCAAAATTTCGCTCCCCTTCAAGATAAGGGCGCTGCGCGTCAGCCGCCTGCTCAGCTATTTCTCCGTGCGCACGCGCATCATCGTGCTGGCGCTGGTACCGCTGGCCGGATTCCTCGCCAACGGTCTCACCTATATTTCCGGCGAAGAGGAAGTCGGCACCGCGTTCCAGACGGTGCGGCAGTCCTCGACGCTCGCCGACGCCAGCCGCGACTTCAAGAGCGCGATCACGGCTATGCGCATCGCCGTGAAGGACTTCTCGACAATGCCGAGCGACGACCTCATCCGCACCTTTAACCTCGCGCAGCAGATCGCCTTGTCCAGCCTCAACACCGTGGCCTCATCCGCCGGCGATGAGCGCAGCGCCGAGATCAGCACACTGCGCTACCGGGTGGTCGCGCTGAAGAGCAATTTCGACAAGCTGGTCGCAGCGCAGCGGGCACTCGGGTTTCGTGAAACCGAAGGCCTGCGCGGTCAACTGACGACTGCCGGCAACAGCATCGAACGCATCATCAATGAAAATCTCAGCTGGGTCGCCGAGGGCGACGCCAACAAGCTCATGATGTCATTGATGTCGATGCGGCAACTGGAAGCCGAATACCGGCTGAATTCCGAAGAGCTGATCCATCAGCAATTTGTCCGCACCTACAAGAAGTTCAATGCCGACTTCGCCAACATCGACGGCACGCCGGAGATGAAAGCCGGCCTCGAAAAGGCCGTGCAGGGCTACGACGAGACCTTCGAGAAATGGATCGCAAGCGCCGACGACGCTCATCCGCTGCGGATCCTGATCGATCTCGACAGCCAGAATATGTTGCCGCAGGCCGACGAGACCATCGCCTCGGCTCGCTACAAGTCGGAGACGGCCTCGACCGCCCTCACCGCCTCGCAGGCCCGCACGCGCAACGGCATCATCGCCGTCGGTGTCGTCACGGCCGTGCTCGGCCTGCTCTTTTCCTGGCTGGTCGGCCGCAGCATTACTCGCCCCCTCAACGGCCTCGCCGCGGTAATGAAACAACTGGCGAACGGCGACACGACGGCCCGCATCCCGGCCACGCATGCCAAGGACGAGATCGGCGAGATGGCGCGGACAGTAATCGTGTTCCGCGACACCATGATCGAGCGCGAGAACCTCGCCGGCATCCAGGCCGACAGCGGCCGCGCACAGGAGCAACGCAGCGCGACGATTTCCCAGATTATCGGCCAGTTCAAGCATTCGGTCGAAAGCGTGCTCGGCAAGCTGCGCGCAGCGTCAATGAAGCTCGAAATGAGCTCGACCGATCTCAACAAGTCGGCCGATACCATGTCCGCGGAAGCGCAAACCGCCGAACGGCGCGTCGGCAACGCGTCCGACAACGTGACGGCTGCGGCAAGCTCGGTCGAGGAGCTCGCGGCATCGATCGGCGAGATCGCGTCGCAGGCGGCGAAATCGACCGACGTCGCGGGGCGCGCAGTGTCGGAGGCGCACCGCACCGTCACCACCATGACCGAGCTCGGCAATGCCGCGAGCCGCATCGGCGAGGTGGTGGGTCTCATCCAGGCGATCGCCGGCCAGACCAACCTGCTGGCGCTGAACGCCACCATCGAGGCCGCCCGTGCCGGTGAATCCGGCAAGGGATTCGCAGTCGTTGCTTCCGAAGTGAAGTCGCTTGCCGGCCAGACGGCCAAGGCAACAGAAGAGATCGCCGAACAGATCGGAGCCATCCAGACGGCGGCAGCCGACGCCGCGCAGGCGATCGAGCAGGTCAACACCATTATTCGCGAAATGTCGTCGATCGCCACCATGGTCGCGGCGACCGTCGACCAGCAGAATTCGGCCGTAGCCTCCATCGCGGAAGGTGTCGGCCGGGCGTCGGGTGAAGCCCGCGTCGGCGCCGAGGCCATGAGCCGGGTTGCCGGCGTCAGCAGCAATGCCCGCGCAACGGCGAGCGACGTGAAGGCGCTGGCCGACGCCGTCGCCATCGAGGCCGAAGGGCTTGAAAGCGAAGTGCGTCAGTTCCTGACCAACGTCCAGGCGGCCTAGTTCGGCGGTTCATTCCCCGCGAACGCAAGAATCCCTCTAGAATGCGCGCATTCGATCCCCACGTTGCTGGGGACGATTCAAGTCCAGGGGCCAGCTGATTGCGCATCCTTAAATCGGGTCTGCACATCATCACCGAGGCGTTCCGGCACTTTTTGGCCGACGACGGCTGGGCGATCGCAAGCCACATCGCGCTGTCGACGCTGATGGCGCTGTTTCCGTTCCTGATCGTCGTTACCGCACTCGCCGCCTTCTTCTTCGGCTCCAAGGATCTCGCGGACGAGGCGGCGAAGCTGCTGCTCGAGGCCTGGCCGGCGCAGGTCGCGGGCCCGATTTCGGACGACATCAGCGGCGTGCTGACCAATGCCCACGGCAGCGTGCTGACCTTCGGCGCGGTATTCGCACTCTACTTTGCCTCGAGTGGCGTCGAGAGCCTGCGCATCGGGCTCAATCGCGCCTATGACCTCACTGAGGCTCGGTCATGGTGGATGCTGCGGCTTGAGTCGATCGTCTATGTGATGATCGGAGCGGTAGCGATCCTCGCCTTCTCGTTCCTGGTCGTGCTGGGGCCGGTGATCTGGGACAGGCTGGCGTCGTATTTCCCGGCGCTTGCGCCCTTCTATGCCACCGTGACCTTCTACCGGTACGCGGTCGCGGCCTCGGTGCTGTTGATCGCGCTGCTGAGCGTGCACCTCTGGCTGCCGGCCGGGCGCCGCTCGCTCACTGACATCGCGCCGGGAATCGTCGCGACGATGCTGCTGTGGCTAGTCAGCGGCGCGGCATTCGGGCGTTACCTCGCCTCATACGCCTTCGCCTACGTGTCGATGTATGCAGGGCTTGCCTCGGCGATGGTCGCGCTGATCTTTCTCTACTTCTGCGCGGCCATCTTCATCTATTGCGGCGAAATCAATTCCGTGATCTGCCAGGTGCGCAAATACGGCAAGACGCGCGCGCTGGTCAACCGCCGGCCGCCTCCTGTACGTCCTCGAGCGTCTTGAGGCCGGTCCGAGGCGCGTTGACGAGCACGGCCATGTTGCCCGGCGGGTGCTCGTTCTTCCACATCTTGACGTGTGCGAGCGGGATCTTGTCCCAGGCGAACACCTCGCTCATGCACGGATCGATGCGTTGCTCGAGCACGAAGCGGTTGGCCAGCGAGGCCTGCTTGAGGTGCGCGAAGTGCGAGCCCTGGATGCGCTTCTGCCGCATCCAGACATAGCGCGCGTCGAAGGTGATGTTGTAGCCGGTGGTGCCGGCGCAGAACACGACCATGCCGCCGCGCTTCACGACGAGGCACGAGACCGGAAAGGTCTGCTCGCCGGGATGCTCGAATACGATGTCGACGTCGCGCTTGCCGGTGATGTCCCAGATCGCCTTGCCGAAGCGGCGCGCTTCTTTGACCCAGGCGTCGTACTCGGGCGTGCCGACCTTGGGCATCTGGCCCCAGCACTTGAAGTCCTTGCGGTTGATCACGCCCTTGGCGCCGAGGTTGAGAACGTACTCGGCCTTGCTTTCGTCGGAGACGACGGCGATGGCGTTGGCGCCGGAGGCGGCGGCGAGCTGAACGCCGAACACGCCGAGGCCGCCCGAAGCGCCCCACACCACCACATTGTCGCCGGGCTTGAGTGTGTGCGGCGAATGGCCGAACAGCATGCGATAGGCGGTGGCGAGCGTGAGCGTGTAGCAGCCCGACTCTTCCCACGTGAGGTGCTTTGGCTTGTGCATGAGCTGGCGCGACTGCACGCGACAGAACTGCGCGAACGAGCCGTCCGGCGTTTCGTAACCCCAGATGCGCTGCGACGGCGACAGCAGCGGATCGCCACCGTTGCAGTCTTCGTCGTCGCCGTCGTCCTGATTGCAGTGGACGATGACTTCGTCGCCGACCTGCCAGCGCTTCACCTTGCTGCCGACAGCCCAGACGATGCCGGAGGCATCGGAGCCGGCGATGTGGAACGGATGCTTGTGGCCGTCGAGCGGGGAGATCGGCACGCCGAGGCCGGCCCAGACGCCGTTGTAGTTGACTCCCGCGGCCATCACGAGGACCAGCACCTCGTCCTCGGCGATGGTCCAGGTCGGCACGACCTCGAGCTTGAACGATTCGTTGGGCGGTCCGTGGCGCTCCTTGCGGATCGCCCAGGCGTGCATCTTTTCAGGCACGTGTCCGAGCGGCGGAATCTCGCCGACGTCGTAGAGGTCCTTCGGGGACGCAACGCTGCGCAAAGGTGCGGCGGCCGGCATGGGCAATCTCCTCGAGGTAATAGTCTGCCGCCTTTAATGTTGCGGCGCAATATAAACGTTTGGCAGCGCACAGGCCGCTCCGATTCGGCCGGTCCGCACGTTAAACGCCCGAAAGGTCCCGTTGTTGCATTGCAACAACAGACCGGACAAACTGGCCCCTGAAGGCGTTCGATGCGCGACAAACCTTGGATCTTCCGCACCTATGCCGGCCATTCGACGGCCGCAGACTCCAACGCGCTCTATCGCAAGAACCTGGCAAAGGGGCAGACCGGCCTCTCGGTGGCCTTCGATCTGCCGACCCAGACCGGCTACGACTCGGACCACGTGCTGGCGAAGGGCGAGGTCGGCAAGGTCGGGGTGCCGGTGTGCCACCTCGGCGACATGCGGGCGCTGTTTGCGGGCATCCCGCTCGCCAGCATGAACACGTCGATGACAATCAACGCCACGGCCGCCTGGCTGATGGCGCTCTACATCGCGGTCACCGACGAGCAGGGCGCTGCCCGCGGCAGCCTGCAAGGCACCATCCAGAACGACATCATCAAGGAATATCTCTCGCGCGGCACCTACGTCTTTCCGCCGGCGCCGTCGCTGCGGCTGATCAAGGACATCGCGATCTTCACGACGTCGGAGCTGCCGAAGTGGAATCCGATGAACATCTGCTCCTACCACTTGCAGGAGGCCGGCGCGACGCCGGTGCAGGAGGTCGCCTTCGCGCTCGCCACCGCGATTGCCGTACTCGACACGGTGAAGGAGTCGGGCGAAGTGAGCCAGGAAAAATTCAGCGAGGTGGTCGGCCGCATCTCGTTCTTCGTCAATGCCGGACTGCGGTTCATCACCGAAATCTGCAAGATGCGTGCCTTCGTCGAATTGTGGGACGAGATCACGCGTGAGCGCTACGGCGTCACCGATCCCAAGCATCGCCTGTTCCGCTACGGCGTGCAGGTGAATTCGCTCGGCCTCACCGAGCAACAGGCCGAGAACAACGTCGCGCGCATCCTGCTCGAGATGCTTGCTGTCACGCTGTCGAAGAATGCGCGCGCCCGCGCCGTGCAGCTGCCGGCGTGGAACGAGGCGCTCGGCCTGCCGCGGCCATGGGACCAGCAATGGTCGCTGCGCATGCAGCAGATCCTCGCCTATGAGACCGATCTCCTCGACTACGGCGACATCTTCGACGGCTCGACTGTGATGACCGGCAAAGTCGATGAGCTCAAGCGCGAGGCAAAGGAAGAGCTCCAACGCATCGAGGCGATGGGCGGCGCGGTGAAAGCGGTCGAGAGCGGCTACATGAAGCAGCAGCTCGTCGAATCGAACACAGCGCGGCTCGAAGCGATCGAACGCGGCGAGCAGGTGGTCGTCGGCGTCAACAAATATCTCGAGAGCGAGCCCTCGCCGCTCACCGGCGGCGTCGAGTCGATCCTCACGGTGCCTGAAGAAGCCGAGCACGGCCAGATCGAGCGGCTGAGAGCCTGGCGCGCGCAGCGCGACAACGCCGCGGTCAAAGCCGCACTGGAAAACCTGAAGCGCGCGGCGGCCGGAAGCGGCAACGTCATGCCGGCTTCGATCGAGTGCGCCAAAGCCGGCGTCACGACCGGCGAATGGGGCTGGACGCTGCGCGAAGCCTTCGGCGAATACCGCGCGCCGACTGGTGTCGGCCGCGCCATGCGCAACGACGTCAGCGGGCTTGACGACATCCGCGCTGACGTCGACCGCGTCTCACGCAAGCTCGGCCGCCGCCTCACTTTCCTGGTCGGCAAGCCCGGCCTCGACGGCCACTCGAACGGCGCCGAGCAGATCGCGGTACGCGCGCGCGATGCCGGCATGCAGGTGGTCTATGAGGGCATCCGCCTGACGCCCGAGGAAATCGTCGACGCCGCGCAGAAGCAGAAGGCGCATGTCATCGGCTTGTCCGTGCTGTCGGGCAGCCATCTGCCGCTAGTGCACGACGTCGCCGACCGCATGAAGGAAGCCGGCCTCGATGTACCGCTGGTGGTGGGCGGGATCATCCCGCCCGAAGATGCCGCCGAATTGGAAAAGGCCGGCGTCGCCGCGGTCTACACGCCCAAGGACTTCGAGCTCAACCGCATCATGTCGGACGTGGTGCGCATCGTCGAACGCGCCAACAACGCGACGAATAGCTGATCACTCCGCGGTAACGGCCGCCAATGCCTGCGCCAGCCTGCTCGGGCTGACCGGCTTGGTAAAATAGAAAGTCATGCCGGCCGCCTGCGCGGCGTCCTCATCGGCTTTAGCGCCACGTCCGGAAATGCCGATAATAGGCACCGATCCGGCCTCGCCAGACAGCGACCGGATGGTCTTTGTGGCGGCGATGCCGTCGAGACCCGCCAGTGTCACATCCATCAGGACCGCATCGTAGCCGCCACGTTCGGCCGCTGCGACCGCCGCTTCGCCGGTCTCGACGAAATCAACGCTGTGACCGAGCTCGCGCAGGATCGTGTTCATCACGACGCGGCCGTAGGGATTGTCTTCCGCACACAGCAACTTGAGAGGCCGACTGGGCGCAGAGCGTGCGCCGCCCCGCTCGACCGGCTGCGCGTTAACATGCGTGACCAGCGCCGAGAGATGAAATGTCGAGCCCTTGCCCTTCTTGCTGACGACCTCGAGGTCGCCACCCATCGCCTTGGCGATGCGCTTGACGAATGACAGGCCGAGGCCTGCGCCGCCATAGCGCTTGGCAATGTCGACGCTCGCCTGCGAGAAAGGGCGGAACAGCCGCTTGAGCTCAGCGGCGCTCATGCCGATGCCGCTGTCGGCAACAGTGAAGGTCAGGCGCACGCGGCCATCGCCGGCCTTCGTAGCATCCGCGGTGAAATCGACGCTGCCGGCATCGGTGAATTTCACGGCGTTGTCGGCGAGATTTTCGAGCGCTGCACGCAGGCGTATGAGATCGCCCGCGACCATCGCCGGCAGATCCTTGGCGATTTTCACGGCGGTCTTGACGTTCTTGTTGCCGGCGCGCGCGATCAGCCCTTCACCGACCGCTTCGGCGAGCGCGCGCGGCGAGAACGGCTCGTGGCGCAAGGTGAGGCCGGTGACATCCGCCTTGGCGGCATCGACGATCAGCGTCGAGAGCGCGGAAAGATGCTCGGCGCCGCTCTTGATCGCGTTTGCCCATTCGCGCTCACGCTGATTAAGGTCCGACGAAGCCAGCAATTCGGCGAGTGCGACGATTCCCGTGAGCGGCGTGCGGATATCGTGGGCGACGCCGGCAAGCGCCGCCTCGATGGCGCGCGGCTTCGGCGCTTTCGTGCCGCGGCGCGTTGTCGTTTTGCGCCTAGTCTTGCGCGGTTTCTTCGCCATCAACTCCCCCGAGCCGAAACAATGCCACGCTCAAGCAAGGCCGACCAGCCGTCGAATGTCGGCACGGGAGATGCCCTTGGCACGCAACTCGCGCAAGCCCGTGGCGGCGGTCGATTTCGACAGCTTCTTGCCGTCGCTATCGAGGATCAGACGATGATGGTGATAGCGCGGAGCCGGCAACCCGAGCAGAGCCTGCAACAGGCGATGGACGCTCGTTGCATGGAACAGGTCGCGGCCACGCACGACATCGCCCACCTCCTGCGCCGCGTCGTCGACGACGACGGCGAGATGGTAGCTAGTCGGCGTCTCCTTACGCGCGAGCACGACATCGCCCCAAGCGGCAGGATCGGCAGAGACCATGCCAGTTTCACCAGCCGGACCTTCGCCGGTCTCGGTCCAGGAGAGCGGGCCCGCCTGCGCGATCGCGGCCTGCATGTCGAGCCGCAGCGCGTAAGGCGCACTGGAGGCGAGACGCCGGGCGCGTTCGTCGGGCGTCATCGCCTTGGCGTCACCAGGATAAAGCGGTACGCCGTCGGGATCGCGCGGCCATGGCGACTTTGCCTTCCGCGCGGCAATCAGCACCGCGATCTCGCCGCGGCTTTCGAAGCTTGGATAGATCAGCCCGCGCTGTTCAAGCTTGCCGAGCGCTGCGCGATAGTCGCCGTAGTGCCGCGACTGCTTTCGGACCGGCTCTTCCCACGATAGGCCGAGCCAAGCGAGGTCCTCTTCAATGGCGGTCTCGTATTCCGGCCGGCATCGGGTCTCGTCGATGTCATCGATGCGCAGCAACAGCCGCCCGCCCGCGGCATGCGACATGTCGGCGTTCAGCAGCGCCGACAGCGCGTGGCCGAGGTGCAGGTAGCCGTTGGGCGACGGCGCAAAACGGAATACGGGTGGCATAGGTCTCTATCGGCTTTTCTATTTATCGGCTGGCTTGCTAGACGGATAGCGCATGACCCAATTTCTCCATACGCAGACGGACCTCGAAGGCGCGCTGGCGCAGCTGATCCTCAAGGATCCGCGGCTGCGGCCGGTCGCGGACAAAGTCGGTGCCTTTACGCTGCGCCGCCGCGAACCGGGCTTTCCCGGCCTGTGCGCGATCGTCTGCGGCCAGCAGCTGTCGACGGCCGCAGCAGCCACCATCCGCAATCGCCTGTTCGCCGCTTTCGACCCCTTCCATCACGACACGGTACGCAGGGCGCGCACCGACAAGCTCAAGCGCCTCGGCCTCTCGGCGCCGAAAATCAAGTCGATCCGCGAGATCGGCAAAGCCGTCGCCCGAGGCAAGATCGACCTGACCGCCGTCGGCAACATGGATGCCGATTCCGCTCACACCACCCTGACGGCGCTGCACGGCGTCGGGCCGTGGACCGCCGACATCTACCTCCTGTTTTGCCTCGGCCATGCCGACGCTTTTCCGTCGGGCGACCTTGCGGTGCAGGAATCGGCGCGCATCGCGTTCGGTTTGCGCAAGCGTCCCGATCCGAAAGCGCTCACGAAGATCGCCGAAGCCTGGCGGCCGTGGCGCGGTGTGGCGGCACATCTGCTGTGGGCTTACTATCACGCGGTGAAGCGCCGCGAAGGCATATTTCTTGATCCGGCGGCGCAAGCGAAGAAGATCGCGAAACCGTCGAAGACCACGAAAAAGAAAACGAAAAAAAGGGAAACCAGGAATGGCTGATCTCGACGGCCCGCGCCTGCCGCGACGCTCGGGCAAAGCCAAACACCTCGTCGTCTTCCTGCATGGCTACGGTGCCGACGGCAACGACCTGATCGAAATTGGACGCGCCTGGCAGGGCCTGCTGCCGGATGCAGCCTTCGTGTCGCCGCACGCGCCGCGGCCATGCGGGCAGGCGCCGATGGGACGCGAGTGGTTTCCGCTGACGTTCCGCAACGTCGAGGAGCGCTGGGACGGCGTCAACATGGCGGCGCCCGTGCTTAATGCGTTTCTCGACGCCGAACTCAAGCGCCACAATCTGCCGGGCTCCGCGCTGGCGCTGGTCGGCTTCTCGCAGGGCACGATGATGGCGCTACATGTCGGCTTGCGGCGCACGGTCGCACCGGCGGCGATCGTCGGTTATTCCGGCATGCTGGTCGTGCCGGAGAACGTCGCGCCCGAGCAATTCGCCGCCGAGATCAAGAGCCGGCCGCCGGTGCTGCTGGTCCACGGCGACAGCGACGACCTGATCCCGGTGCAGGCGCTTTTTCACGCCGCGCAGGGCCTCGCCGCGCTCGGAATTCCGGCCGAATGGCACGTCTCGCCGGGCGTCGGCCATGGCATCGATCAGGAGGGCCTGCGGCAGGGCGGCGAGTTCCTCGCCCGCTTCCTGCGCTGACGCCAGTTGCGGGTAACCCCCCGGATATGCTTCACAATCCCGTCATGCCCCATATAGACTGTCGCGGCAATTGAGAATCGCCTCGAGGGTGCCAGGAGTGAGAGCTTGAACGTCCACGTCTCTCCGAGCGGGTATCCGGCGCTTGTCCTCAACGCCGACTTCCGACCATTGAGCTACTACCCGCTGTCGCTCTGGTCCTGGCAGGACACGATCAAGGCGGTCTTCCTCGAGCGCGTGAACATCGTCGCCAACTACGACCGCGCGGTGCACTCGCCCTCCTTCGAGATGAAGCTGCCGAGTGTCGTCTCGCTCAAGACCTTCGTGAAGCCATCGACTTACCCGGCCTTCACGCGGTTCAACGTTTTCCTCCGCGACCGCTTCTCCTGCCAATACTGCGGCGAGCGCGACGACCTCACCTTCGACCACCTCATTCCGCGCTCGCGCGGCGGCCACACGACCTGGGCCAACGTCGTCGCGGCATGCTCGCCCTGTAACCTGCGCAAGGGCAACTTGACGCCGGACGAGTCCAAGATGTGGCCCTCGCAAACGCCGTTCCAGCCGACGGTGCAGCACCTGCACCGCAACGGCCGGCTGTTCCCACCGAACTACCTGCACGAAAGCTGGCTCGACTATCTCTACTGGGACACCGAGCTCGAGCCATAAACGTCTCCGCACCGGGGCCTGTCATGCGTCACTCGTTGCTTCGCCGAGGCGGTTGGGTGGCGCTGGCGTTTGGCGCGCTGCTCGCCTTCTCGACGGCCGCATCGACGCAGCAGGGGGCGCCGGCCTCCGCCGGTCCGCCCGATCCGAAGCTGATCGAGGATCTGGTCGCCGCCTATCGCATTCTCGCTGACCACAATCTGCTCGACGGCTGGGGCCACGTCTCCGTTCGCCACGACAAGGATCCCAACCGCTATTTGATGGCGCGCGGCATGTCGGCCGACATGGTGACCGCCAAGGATATCGTCGAGTTCGATCTCGACAGCCGGCCGGTCGACACCCACGGCCTGCCGATGTCTGCGCTGTTTACCGAGCGCTATATCCACGGCGAGATCTATAAGGCACGGCCCGACGTGGTCGCGGTGGTGCACACGCATGCGCCGTCGCTGATCCCGTTCGGTGACACCAAGGTGCCGCTGCAGCCGATGTACCACCGCGCGGCATTCATCGCGCTGGGCGTGCCGGTGTTCGATATCCGCGAGAAAGCCGGCATGACCGACATGCTGATCCGCAATCCCGCACTCGGGCACAATCTCGCGGAGGCGCTGGGCGATCATCCCGCTGTCCTGATGCGCGGTCATGGCGCGTCGATCACCGGACCGAACCTGCAGCGCGTGGTCGCCCGCACTATTTTCTTATCGCTCAATGCGACGCTGCAGGCCGAGGCGATGAAGATGAATACACCCATCATCTATCTTGCCCCCGAAGAGGCGCGACTGATCGAGGCGCGCGAGGGCCACGGCCTGGCTCGCACCTGGGAAGGCTGGAAGCACAAGGTGATGGGCGAGCGACCTTAGCCGCCTGGTAACATCCGTTGCAGCACGCGGTCGCGGCGGATGAAGTAGTGATAGAGTCCGGCGAGCACCTGCAGGCCGACCAAGGCCGTCAGCAGATAATTGGACAGCAGCGCGTGCACGTCGCCGGTCCAGCTCCAGCCGGGCGCGCGCGTAGCGACGAGTTGCGGCACCGTCACGCCGAACATCACGATCGGCATGCTGCGCCACGAGGCATTGATCCAGCCAAGAAGCGGCAGGACGAACAGCAGCAGGTAAAGCAGCAAATGCAGGATGCGGGCCGAGGCCGTCTGCCACGGCGGCACGCCGTCCTCCGGCTCCGGCTCGCCATGCGAGAACCGCCAGGCAAGACGCACGACCGCCACCGCGAGAATCAGAATGCCCATGGTGAAATGCACGCTGATGAGCGTGCTCACCGGCGTTTTGCGCCCGATATGGGGCATGGTCCAAGCGGCGACGAACTGCACGATCAGCAGCAGGACGATCAGCCAATGCAGGGATTTTGCAGTCGCGGTGTAGCCGGCCTTGTTAGCCATACGGTTTTTCAGCCCTTGATCGGGAACGAACAGCCCCTATATGAATTTTAAAAGTGATGTCGAGCCACAAGGCTCCATCATTGGCCCGGATCGAGCGATTCGCGGTGGACGACCACGATAGATCGGTGACGCCGGATGTACGCGCGCCTTTCCAATCGTGGTCGTTATTATTTTTCAGGACGCCGCGGAAGGTTTTAGGCGCTCCCTGTCGTAGCCCGCCACGCGCTTATAGCTCTCGGACAGCGCGATCAGCTCTTCGCGGCTGATGACATCGTCGATGTTCTTGAACGGCTTGTCGCCGGTGCGGCGATAGACTTCCTGCAGGATGGCGTCGGGCGGCGCCTTGCGGTTGGTCAGCACCACCTGGCTGGTCGCCGGCAGGC
>Ga0187779_10000015_pt1 | contig 138548 bp, 106 predicted proteins | sample 1015_Q2_SP10_10__FD_132435 | JGI IMG/M metagenome (GOLD analysis project Ga0187779, IMG submission 132435) | Tropical peat soil microbial communities from peatlands in Department of Meta, Colombia - 1015_Q2_SP10_10_MG | ecosystem: Environmental > Terrestrial > Soil > Wetlands > Peat | place...
CGCACCGGCGCGAACGTATCCATCCTCGCGTTTGGATGCGGGAGCCGCTTCCTGATGTATGACGATGAAGCCGAGGCGCTCGCCGTCCTGAATCACGCCATCGATCAAGGCATCACCTATCTCGACACCGCATACGCCTATGGCGACGGCAAGAGTGAAACACGCGTCGGCAAAGTGATGGCCACTCGGCGCAGTGAAGTTTGGCTGGCCACGAAAATCCCCGATCGCACCCGAGATGAGTTTATGCGGCGGCTCGAAGGCAGCCTGAAGCGCCTGCAAACAGACCATGTTGACCTTCTGCACATTCACAGCCTGGGCCGCGCCGAGGATCTGGCGAAAATCGAAGCTCCCGACGGCGCACTGAAGGGATTGCTCGAAGCACGCGACCAAAAGATGGCTCGGGCGATCGGCATGACCAGCCACACAAGCGGGGAAGTGCTCGCGCAGGCCATCCAGAGGCACGACCTGGATTGCGTGCAGATGGCCTTGAACGCTTCACAAAATGGCAAATTTGAAGAACTGGCCCTCCCGGCGGCGCGGGCGAAAAATCTGGGCGTCATCGCCATGAAGATTACCGGCCAGGAATTTCTGCTGGGCAGCGCCGATGGCAAGAGCAATATCCAGTTCCTATTGCGATACTCCATGAGCCTGCCTGTGACCACTGCGGTTGTCGGCATGCCGCACAAGGAAATGCTGGACCAGAATATTGAGATCGCGCGCACATTCGCGCCGCTGCCCGATAGCGAAATGGAAAGCCTGCGGAAGAATTTGCAACCCTCCCGCGAGGGCCTGGAAAAAAAGCTCACTGGCCACCACGATGGCCCCACCGTGACGCCTCATATGTTTTGGGCATGAGCGGATCAGGCTGTTAGGGAAGAGGCTTCTTCAGCGCTTCGGCGATGCCAGCCTCGGCGAGTGGCGCCATGATTTCGTATCCAGCCTTGTTGGGATGTACACCGTCGGGGCTCAGCTCAGCCTTCATTCCGCCTTCGCCGTTCACCATGCCGGCGTAGTAATCCACATAAGTGTAGCCGTTCTTCCCCGCGTAAGTCTTGATCCAGTCGTTCAGCGCTTTGACCTTGGGAGCGGGTTCAAGACCAGGGTGCCAGCGAAAATCGCTGGCGGGCAGAACCGAACATAGAACAACTCGAATACCGTTGGCGTGCGCCAGCTCACTCATGGACGCGATATTGTCGCTGATCTCTCCCAGGGTCGTTTTTCCCGTATTCTCGGCAATGTCGTTTATCCCAGCCAAAATGACAACTGCCTTGGGTTGCAAATGGATCACGTCTTGCCGGAAGCGCACCAGCATCTGCGGCGTGGTCTGGCCGGAAATGCCGCGGTTCATATAAGGCTTGCCGGGAAAGAACTCACTACGGTCGGGAGAGCCTGCTGGTCCTTTTGCACCCCAGCCCTCCGTGATGGAATCTCCCATAAAGATGACGCGCGCTTCATCCGCTGCGGGTGGCGGAAGCTCTTTATCCGCTTCACGGTATTTCGAGAGGTACGCCCAATCGTTGTAGACGCGCTCCAACTGTGATTGTTGGTATGGCGTCAACTTCTCCCACCCGGGCGGCGGAGTTTCCGCGGGTTTCTGGCTCTGCGCCGTAGTGGAGGGTTGCGTTTGCGAAAACGCAACAAACGGAAAACCACAAAACGCCACTACCAAGAAGCCGGCAATGTGCGCGTGAAAGAAATGACAGTGTCTGTCCACGGGTTATCCCCCCTGTGCGTCAGTAAGAAAGCTTCTTACCACTTCGAACCTGACATTCTAATCCTGGTCGAGAATCGTGTTGAAGACCACATTCGAAAATGTATTGTTACAACCGCCAACCAACTTCACGTGCGGCCTTCTCCCTGCCGAAAGATTTCGATACTATGGGTTTACCCCAGAAGCCGTCTGGCCCGACGGAGCCCGCGAAAGGCGGGCAAGCCAACGCTACAAAAAAGGAAAAAAGAATGAACACAATTGTCTGGAAGCATGTGGTTCGTTCCCTGTTGTTTGGAGTGTTCTTGCTGGGACTATGCTCCGGGGCTTTCGCGCAAGTCAGCGTAGGGATTTCCGTGAATTTTGCGCCGCCCCCCTTGCCGGTGTACGAGCAGCCTATTTGCCCGGGTGATGGATACATCTGGACGCCCGGCTATTGGGCTTGGGATGGCTTTGAGTATTACTGGGTTCCGGGAACGTGGGTGCTTGCGCCGCGGGTCGGCTATCTGTGGACGCCACCCTGGTGGGGCTGGAGCGGTGGCGTGTATCTCTTTCACACGGGCTATTGGGGACCGCATGTTGGCTGGTACGGCGGGATCGCCTACGGATTCGGTTATTTCGGCCACGGATTCGAAGGCGGGCGCTGGGACGGCGACCACTTCTTTTATAACCGCGAGGTGACGAACGTAAACGTCACAGTGATCCATAACGTTTACAACACGAAGATAGAGAACATAACGGTCAATCATGTCAGCTATAACGGCGGGACCGGCGGAATCGAAGCCCGGCCCACGTCGCAGGAGGAAGCCTACTCTCGCGAGCACCACGTCGGGCCCGTGGCCGCGCAAACACAACACGTGGACGCGGCGCGCTCAAATCCGGAAATGCGCGCGTCTTCGAATCACGGTATCCCACCAGTTGGAGCGACGGCTCGTCCGGGAGAATTCAACAATCGGGAAGGTGTCGTGCCGGCGAAGGAAGCAGGCGGTCACTACGAAGCACCGGCGAACCGCGGAACAGAAGCCGTGCACCCGCACGAACTCGGGTACTACCAGCGCCCCGCAGACCCGAACACAGGAAACGCGAAGCAGAATCAGAAATACCAGCAGCAACAGCAGCAGGTCTATACCCGCCAGTACCAGGAACGCCACCAGCTCCAGCAGCAGCAGGAGCAGGAGCACCAGAACCTGGAACGCCAAAACGCGAACGAGCAGCAGAAACAGCAAATGGAACAGCAGCACAAGCAGCAGACGCAACAGATGTACCAGCGACACGTCCAGGAACAACAGCAGATGCAGCAGCACCAGGCGCCGCAGCAATCCGGACAGCATCATCACTAGTCTGTAGTGACAGCTTCGGGGCAGGTCTCGAAGGGGGCCTGCCCCGATTTGTGTTTACGCCGTTACACTCCGCAGTGTCGTTCGGGGAATACCATTTCTTATACGTGAATCCAGCGGAGAAGGATGAGGGCCAATGTGCTGGATCCAACGATGATCCAGAGGGACAGTCCCTGCACAAGCGGGCGGGCGCCGACCTGTTGAACCGCTTTCTTATTCAGTCCGGTGCCAATCAAAAAGAGCGTTACCGCCAAGCCAATTTGGCCCAGGCGATTGAAGGCGGCGAAGGCCGGACCGAACGCCGGCAACAGCGTGCTAGCCAGCGCCGCGAGCAGGAAAAACAGAATGAACCACGGCCACTGCACGCGCGCCTTCGATTTCAGCGCAATGGCAGTCACGAAAGACAACGGCACGATCCAGAGCGCCCGCGCCAGCTTCACCGTGGTGGCCACGGCCAGCGCCGTGGGCCCGAACTTTGCCGATGCGCCAACAACGGAGCTTGTGTCGTGGATGGCCAGGGCCGACCAGAGGCCGAACTGCTCCTGCGTCATGTGAAATGCATTCCCGAGCAACGGAAACAGAAACAGGGCAACAGAGTTCAGAATGAACACCGTGCCCAGAGCCACCGCCATCTCTTCTTCGTTTGCGTCGGCAATCGGTCCGACAGCCGCTATCGCGCTGCCTCCGCAAATCGCCGTGCCCGCACTGATCAGAAACGCCGACTTCTTTGCCACTTGCGTGAGATAGCCGAGGCCGAGTCCCAGCAACATCGCCGCTGTGATGCTGATCGCGGTATACAGAAAGCCGGAGCGCCCGGCTTGCAGAACTTCATGCAGATTCATGCCAAAGCCAAGGGCGATGACGGAAGCTTGCAGCAGGAACTTGGCCAGACGCCTACTTTCGACGTGAAAGGGGTGTGGCAGCGTGAATCCATAGATGAGCCCGCCCAACAGGGCCAGCGGTGGCGAAAGCACTCCGCTCGCCGCCAAGATCAGTCCGACGAAGAACAGGTTCTTGCTCATGGGCTGAGTGTCGCGCAGACGCTCGGCCTCCGTCCAAGCAGTTATCCTCATTGGCGATTAGTGTGGCTTATCGGTGGGAATTACCAGATGGGGCTTGTCTTTTGCGCACTCCATCTCTGGAGAGATGACGCGCCCGCGCAAGCGTAAAGGTGCGCATTGCGGCCGCCGGGCCAACAGGTTCGGGACCCGTGTGCGAAATCAGGGAGAAGTGGCGGGCGGCCTTGAGACCGCTGACCTCGACAATCTTTAGTACGCCCAACTCCAGTTCCTTGCTGATCGCCCAGCGCGAAGCGAAGCCTAACCCCAGCCCCGCCTCCACCGCGGATTTGATGGCCTCCGTCGAATCCAGCTCCATGACTTTCTTGAAGGAGCGCAGCTTGAGTCCAGCCTTTTCCAGAGCTGTTTCGACCACACGGCGCGATCCGGAACCCTGCTCGCGCAAGAGAAGAGTCGAGGCCGCGAACTCCGTGCGCGACAAATGGCTGGATTCGAAATCCCGCGGCGCAATCAAAACCAGCTCGTCTTCCATAAAGGGTTCTGCCCGCACGCCACGTTCGCGCGCCGGGCCTTCGATCAGACCGAGAGCTACTTTGCCGTCGAGAAGAAGCTGCACAATCCTGCTTGTGTTGCCGCTCAGCAGGGAAAACTGCACGCGTGGATGTTCGTCGTGGAAGGCTCGTAACAGGCGCGGAAGAACGTACTGCGCGATGGTGGTGGAAACTCCGAGCGGCAATTCTCCGCTGATGTCGCCGCCGTCGCTGCTTAGTTCTTGCTCCGCTTCGGCGGCCAGGGTTGCCATCTTCTTGGCGTAGCTCAGCAACGTCGATCCCTGCGGTGTCAGCGAAATACGCCCCGAGGAGCGATCAAAGAGGCGAATACCCAGGTCATTCTCAAGGGCCTTGATTTGCAGAGTTACGGCAGGCTGAGTCAGAAAAAGGTGCTCGGCCGCCCTGCGAAAACTAAGCTGTTCCGCAACGGCGCGAAACACCTTGAGCCGAAAATTCTCCAGCTGGGCCATGGCATGATTATCCACCAAAACGCGCGACTTGAATTGGCGAGTGACTTTTCATCGCGTTGGCCGATATGCACGCAAATATAGAGATCGCAAAAAACGAGGGAACGGATGCCCGTTCCCTCGTTTTCGTGCAATCTGGTTGTTCAGATGAATGCAGCCCGTCCTCGGAGTTTCAGTGAATAATGTTCGCCGCAACGATCACTGTCTCCGCCTATGTTCCGTTCTTGGGGCTGTAATCCACGGCGGTCTTGACCGCATACTCGCCTGCGGGATAAGCCTTATCGCCAACTACGAAAGCGAAGGGGACCTGCGCTCGGACGCTGACCGATTGTGCATAAGCAGTGGAACCGAGGAGCAGCGCCGTCGCGCCCAGTGCCAGGGATCGGAAAAGGTTGAGTTTCATGGGGCACCTCCTTCAGTGCTGGCCCGAAACTCGAACATCTGCCGATCTACCTCAATGCTTTCGGTTACACAAAAGGCGCACATTTGGGTCACAAGGTAAGTCATACAGGGCAAGCCAGATGATGGCCGGTGCAGGCGGTGGGGTATCGGTGGTCACAGACTGGGTACGTGCAGAGTGCTAGCTTGCCCGGCTAGGGAGCGCCGGATGCCGGGAAGCAACGAGCCCGTTACGCTCATCCCGTTCGGCCCCTTTAAGGCCGAAGACACTGAACTGGGCAGGCCCGTCGCCCTAAAATTCCTCCCGGACAGTCTCCTGCAGAATGCGCAGGCCCTGGAACGTTTCCGCCGCGAAGCCCGCGCCGCTTCCGCTCTGAACCATCCCAATATCTGCACAATCTATGAGATCGGAAATTCCGTAGAACTGGGCTCTGAAGTTCCTCTGTGCTGCAGGTCAGTTCGGAAGGAGGTTGCGCGCTTCAAGCGACCAGTGGCGGACGGCGAAGGCGCGTCCTACAAGCATGTTTTGGAATTGCAGGCTCCCTCCGCTCGAAGTAGAGAGCATCTGACGAGGCTCCAGGCTCAGTTGCAGGTCCGTTTTGCTGTCGGGCAACACCAGGAAGGAATCGCTATCGCCATTCCGCAAGGGAATCACGAGCTCTGGAAGCTCGTTAGCGAACCTGAGCGGCTCGGCATGACCATCCGCCGTTATGGTGCAGTTCCAATGCGAATCTCCGCACGGATTGTCCGTAGAAAATACCTCCGCGCCGGATTGCGTGTCCCGAACAAATTGCAGACGAATTTCTTTGTAACTCCCTGCGGGGATAGTTGCATTTTCAAACAGAATTTCGGAGAGGGAATTATTACCGATCAAATCCAACTGTCGCGGCTGTTTTGCGAAATGAGGAGCAAGTTCCAGCCATTCCGCAGAGTCCGCGCCGACCGCAGCGCTAGCGTGGACTTGAACGCTCCGCAAGGTCACGAAGGCGTGAGCTACTTGGTTTGCTGCCGGACAGTTTTCGCACATCGGCGCCTTGAGCACCGCGGCATTCATGGTGCCCATCGAAGGAGAAGATGCACAGGCCGGCGGCGGATTACTCACCACGATGACGGCACTGCCGACACCGTTGTTCGAAAACGCGAAGAAACAGGAATTGCCGCAGCCCGCCATGGCGATGACGCAAATCGTCACACAACAACACCAAACAAGAACGAGATTGCATCGAGGGAACCCCATGGAATGACTCCAAGCCGCTTTCTTCGGCGGGGCGCCGAACCGGCCTCTTGGTCTCGCATTCTACTCCCGTGGGTGATGACCGAGGAGCACTAAAATCTCACCTCCTTCGATCGGGCACAGGCTAGTACGGCTACATCCGGCGATTCTTTGCGAATGGACTCACATTGGCCCTGGCGCCGCAAATTATTTTCTGCCCAGCAATAGCGAAATCCCAGCACTAAACCGGAAGTTATTCTGCCGGTTGTTTAATCCATCCGGAATCTTTGTCAGGAAATACTCCGCCTGCACCGGCCGGATCGATACGTGCTCCGACACTCGAACATCCACGCCTCCGCCGACGGTCATCGCGAAATTATTCTGCCATCCGAAACTCTCAATCCCCGAACTAGTTGCAACGCCTCCAGCCAGGACCTGACCGAACGGAGTGATTTTCGCTCGGCGCAGGCTCACCCTCGGTCCAAACAGATAGGGCACGGCCGCTCCAGATGCCCTGGAATTGGTTGCCCAAATGCCGCTCACGTCTCCCAGAACGCCGAACCAATTGTTCAGGTTGAACACAAGCTGGCCTCCGCCCCCGTTGCCATTGAACGTTTGCGACGGAGGCTGACCGCTCACATTTGCGTTTATATTGAAGCGCACATAGTCGTAGCCCCCGTACAATTCGATTTTCGGAGTAGAAATGTCCGCTTGCGCTTTGGCTGAGGGAGCGGCACACGCCGCCGCCGCGAGAACTACAGACACAAACAGCTTCTTCATGGCTGGACATACCTCCAAGCCATCATAAATTTCACTCTAAGATTCCCCGGTCGGACAGTCAGCCAGTGGGAAGCCCAATGGTGTTTCTGCGTTGCCTGGCGCCTGCAAGAAGTTACAAATGGCAGCAGGTGACCGCGACAGCAACCTGAGCGATCACCCCCACACCCGGCGAACCGTATCCGTGACGAGCTGCAATTTGGCCCATTGGTCGGCTTCGGTGAGGAGGTTTCCTTCCGCGGTCGAAGCGAATCCGCATTGGGGGCTGAGGGCGAGATTCTCGATGGGCACGTATTTAGTAGCCTCTTCGATTCGCTTTACAAGCATATCCGGATCTTCCATGCGCGGAACTTTGCTGCTGACGAGCCCCAACACCACGGCCTTGCCCTTCGGCACAAATCGTAACGGCTCAAAGGTGCCGGAACGCTCGTCGTCGTATTCCAGCAGAAAACGATCGGCCGCCAGCGTCCCAAACAACTTCTCTGCAATAGCATCGTAGCCGCCTTCGGCGTACCAGTGGCTGCGGTTATTTCCCCGGCATAAGTGGATGCCGAGGGTAACACCAGTGTTCCGCGCCGCCAGAAAGCAGGCATTATCCGCGCGCACAGCTTCCTCGAGTGCTTCCTCCGGCTCCACGCGCATTTCCGTCTTGATCCACGCTCGCCATTTGGGATCCAGGTAGTAGCTGTAGCGCGGGGCATCGATCTGAATGTAGCTCACGCCATCTCTCGAGATTGTTTGCAACTCACTTTTCATGATCTCCACAATGTCCCAAAGCAACACCGAATGATCTCTGTAGATCCTGTCCGTGATGTCTCTTTTGAAGGAGATAGCGGGAAATTGCGTGGCGCTGGGGAGCGTCATCTTGATGGGCAAAGGGCTATTGGTTTTAAGAAAGGGAAGTTCATGGCCCGTAAGAGGCTTCACCTGCCGCAACTTGGTTGTCACAATGCCAGTAACGCTGCTGACCGCTGCATCGCCGGCTTGCCCGTGCCAGTTTCTGCCGACGGCGTCCCCCAGGTCGAACCCTTCCACGGCGTCCGTGAAATCGCTCATGAAATTGCGACGGCGAAACTCTCCATCCGTAGCCACTGCAAATCCTAGTTCTTTCTGTTTGGCAAGAACCCGCCGGATCTGCTCATCTTCGATCTGGCGCAGGCGCTCAGGAGCCGCGTTTCGCCTGGCTTCCAGCAATTCCGCGGGCCGGAGGAAGCTGCCAATGTGATCCGCTCGAAAAGGTGTCGACATCGCGATAATGTTTCTTATTTCGATTTCTTGGAGTTTACGGGTTTTGGCGCGAAGTAGCCCTGTCGCGCCACCAGCTTCAGGCCTTCCTGGTCCACTTTGACTTTCAGTGGATGATACGCGCCGTCCAGCTTCACGTTCTGGAGAGAAAGCTCCAGCAGGTACACATACTCTGGCACCGCCGCAAGCGCCTGGAGTCCTCCTTGCAGGTCGTTGCTGTTGTGGAAGTATGTGCCGCCCGTCCCGTCCGCCAGTTCAGCCATGACGTCCTCGTTCAGGACCATGGAGTAACCGTGATATTGGGTTTCCGCTTGTTCCGCCCGTGCGGAGCCGCGCCCTCGTTCGCCGGCATCCTCCGTGAGTGTATACATTCCGCGGGCGTCTACAGCGTTGATGGTCACATTCGACTGCGCCGCCATGTCCAATATCTGTGATTTTTCGAGGACGGCATCGGGCGTTACGGTCAAGAAGCCCGGTGAGACGAAGATGAGCGTTCGCTGGCCGGGCATGGCGCCCATCTTGCGAACAATCTCTCTGATAAAGCCGAGAGTTCTGCGAACATCCTCGTCCCCGAACTGCAGGGATTCCGTCGCGGCATTCTCTACCAACCCTTCAGCCACTTCCTTCGAACAGTCGCAGCAGCTCAGCGTTGTCTGCACGGCCATGTCTAGAGCCATGAAATCGTGCTTGTTCCGGATGCGATCCGCTTCGTAGTAACCGATATTCGGGCAGATGCGTCCCAGGGGACGCGCAAGGCTCTGCACTTTCAGGTTCATAATGGCGTCTTGCAGTTTCGCCGTGTCATGCGTGAGCCCGCTGCTCGTGCCCGATAGCGAAACTACCGCAGCTTGGTCCGCCGGAGCCAGCGTTCCAGCGACCATCTTGCTTGCGGCTTTTTGAAGCACGTTCAAGTCGTTGGGGCTGACATGCGTGTCGTCGAACAAAAAAACAAGAAACCGGTTGGGGACAGCGCGGGGTGCATCGGAAACCGCAGCCGGAGGTGAAGCAGGCCCTGAACCGATCGGCGACGGTTCCGGGCTCGCGTGATCCTGATCTACACTGGCTCGCTTTTGAATACTGAACCCGGAGATCATCTGCGGTTTGTTCTTATCGAAGACCTGGAAATCTTCCTTTTTCAGATCTCCCACCGAGCGGCCCTGCGAATCCCGCACCACTACTGGCACCAACACAGCGTTCACGTTGACAACGATGGCTGGGGATGCAGCATGCGTCGGAACCTGCGTGTCCTGCTGTGCCAACACCAACGGGCAAAACACGAAGATGCAACAAATTCGAAGCAGGGTCGTGCGGAACCGAAATCCGGGGTCCATGTTGATCGGTAGATTTTATCCCTATCCGCCGGTTTCCGTAAGAATTAAGGATATGGTACTTGCTTGTGCAGTAGCCGGGGCCATGGGCTTCACGGCTGTGGATAGACTGCCACTGGGGCCGAAGTTTCAGTTCCGACAGGGGGCAGCCTACTCCAGCAATCTTCATTTTCTCCATCAATTCGATGAGTCGGCCGGTTTGTCGATTTTCTGACTCGTATCAACCGAGAAGAGCTGAAAGTCGCTATAAGTGTGGTGCTCCAGCAGCCGCCTTCCCCTGAATTCGGCCGTGACTTCTCCTACCTGTGGCAGCCACAGGGTCGTCTTATGTTGGGCGAACTTGACCGGCGCGTAATCGACAGACTGGTGCAGCATAGTGAGCCCTGCCCCGGGCATGGGTTGCAGCAGGTCGGCCTCCAAATGAAGGATCTGATCATTCTCGCGGTCGATCCAAGCCGAACCTTTAAGAAGTATGGTGAATTCCTGGCCGTTCACCCTGAAAGCGCTCATCGTTGCCGGCCGGTCCAGGCGCTGTTGGAAATCGATTCGCCACACACCCTCTCCGTGCCATTCCAACGGGCCGTCACAAGTCATGGCAAATTCATCGATATGCGACGGGTGGAAGATAAGAGCCAAGGACGCTGCCAGATTTGCCTCAATGTCGCCGTCAAAACCCCTTGCCCCGTGGGGGCTGTTGCGGTACTCATCCACCGCGTAAACGCCGGGCTTAACTTCCTGGATTGTTGCGACATAATTGGACTTGCTGCGTGCCTGCTCGCTGACTCTTCCACTGTGGTTGAACCTCTCGCGTTCGAGAACCTCCATGGCCGTGAACCGGTTCACGTTTTCCACGAACTCCCTGACGTGAGATGTGACATTGGGAAGTACCTGCGAAATATCGCAGGACTCAACCTTGGAGAAAGCATCTCCAATAAGCGGCGTGGCCTGACCGTAGAGTGAAGCGGGCACGAACAGGAGCAGCGAGAGCCAAAAGGGACTGGAACGAGGGAGACGCACGTGGATTTCACCGACTCCGAGCTTTTCGCGATTATAGTATCTTGGCCGTTTCTTTACTAACGAGAAATAGAACTCAGGGATTCTCAATCAGAGACAAGTCAGAGTTTGCTCCCCCCGCGGGCGGCTTCTGAGAGTGAGAGGCATCAGCGGCCAGGACGGAATTGGCCTGGTCACGCTGAGAATGAGATAAATGATGCGATACCTCCTTGAGGTGGGCCGTGGCGGATGTGTCTCCGCCAGCCAAGGCTCTCGAATACCAGAGATAGGCATTCACGTAACTGCGCGGAACTCCTAGGCCATGTTCACAGAGATAAGCGTAGTTCATCGCGGCATGGGGAAGACCTTGTTGGGCAGCGAGCAGTGCCCAGTGTGCGGTCTGGGCATAGTCCACGGGCACGCCAATGCCTTGAAAATACAGGCGCGCTAAGTTTGCCTGTGCGGCGGCCACACCTTGCTCCGCCGCGGCGTGAAACCACTCTACCGCCTTCGCGAGATTGATGTCCGTCCCGTAGCCACGATAGTAGGCGGCTGCCAGGTTGTACTGTGCCACCCCATTGCCATGGAGTGCGCCAGCGCGATAGGCCTCGAAAGCAAGTGTCATGTCTTTGGGAACACCGCGTCCGTCGTGATAGAGCCCGCCCAGATTGTTTTCGGCCGGTGCGTAGCCCTGTTGCGCAGCAGCCCTGTAATATTCAGCGGCCTGAGCGTAGTCCACAGGTACGCCTTTCCCTTTTTCGTAGAGATAGCCGAGCAGGAATTCCGCAGGGGCGAATTGCCGAGCAGCCGCGGATCGAAGCGGGGCAACAGCGGAAACGGGATCGGGGTGAGGTGAAAAAAGCAGGAAACAGGCAAGCTTGTATTGCGCTTCCGGCGCTGCTTTAGCAGGAATGGTCGGCAGCGTGATCGTAGAAACGGGGTAGTCTGGACCCTGCGGTGTAGAAAAAGCGAATGTAGTAAAGGGCCTGGAGATAAAGAGAAGCAGAAAGAGAATGAGTGCAAGCCGAGACACGTGAACGAAATTTCGAGCGAACATATCCAGTGACCTCCCTGACGGACAGATGACGGCGTTCCCCTGTGTTCAGCGGCCACGACATGACGGCTGCTGCAACGCGGGGAGCGGGAGGCACACCACGACCGACGCGTGAAACGAGCGGGATGGCGAGCCCGCAGTGAGTGCGGAATATTACACAGCCCTTCGAGGCACGCGGTAAGCGTGATGCCCTACTGGACCACTGCGCTCGCCTTAAGCGATACGGGTTAGACGAGTAGCGGTTAGGATTAGTTCAGCAGAGGACAAATTTTTTACAAATCGCCGCAACCGATAGACGAGACAAAGGTTCACCACGAAGCAAGATGCCGTGTTTGCTGCGTGCCGATAGCAGATTCGTCACACACGGTAGGCGAATACCCTAACCCGTGGTGTGATGAATTAATGCACGATCAGGGCTTAAGAGAACGTCGACGCACCCGGCGGGTGCGGATGAAGCAAGGCATACGGGTGCGTCCCTCGAACCCCAAAGATGGGCCCTTTGAGGAGATTGGCGCCACCTCCAATGTCTCGCAGGACGGCGTCTATTTCGTGACGAAACACACGCACTACCGCGAGGGAATGCGCCTGTTTGTTACCGTGCCCTACCACTCTCCCATGAGCCCGCAGAACTACGAATACCTTGGCCAGGTTGCGCGTGTAGACAATCTCGAGAATGGACAAAGGGGCGTAGCCGTGCGGTTTCTGCCCTCTACGAAGAAGCCACTTTCCTGAAATCAAGACCAGCCCTCTGGAGAATCTTACCTTTCAGCCTGCGGATGTACATTGACTGGTTCCGCATTTGAGCGGCCTAGGAGCGTCTCGCAACAGAATCGTTGCGGGGGTGGCGCAAACGAGAGACGTGCGATATTCTGAAACATAAAGAAGTCGTGAAGACTTCCCAAGCGGGACCTACCCCTTACAGGGAAACGCTTATGAGCGAAACAAGACTAAGTCCGCCCGAAACGAAGGAAGTGACAACTGCCCCCAAATCTGCGCGGCCTACTTGGAAGCCTGCGGGCAGGGTCCAGGCTGGCGAGCAGCCCTTTACCTACCCTCTGAAGCGCGAATTTGTGGAACCCGATTGGCGCCGCCTGCCCGGCTATAAAGACGTCACCAAGGAGGAGTGGGAAACCGCCCTCTGGCAGAGGCGCCACACCGTCAAGAACTTGGGTGAGTTGAAGGCAGTATTCGGCAAACTGCTTCCGGAAACGCTGCTGGCCAGCCTCGAGCGCGACATCAAAGAACGCGCCACCATGTCCATGCTTATCCCTCCTTACATGCTCAACACCATGGACGAAAAGGACTTGTGGAACGACCCCGTGCGCCGCTACATGTTGCCGGCGTTTGACGACCGCCACCCCGAATGGCCCAGCCATCCCCGGGCGAGCCGCGACTCCCTCCACGAAGCTGATATGTGGGCCGTGGAAGGCCTGACGCACCGCTATCCGACAAAGGTTCTTGCGGAACTGCTCTCGACATGCCCACAGTATTGCGGACATTGCACACGGATGGACCTCGTTGGCAACGACGTCCCGCAAGTGGTGAAGCTGAAGTTTCAGATCCCGCAGAAAGACCGCTATCAGCAGATGCTCGATTACCTTCGCGTGACGCCTTCCGTGCGCGACGTGGTCGTCAGCGGTGGTGATATCGCCAATTCTCCCATCAGTGCTTTGGAGGACTTTGTCTCCAAGTTAATGGATCTGCCGAATATCAAGGACGTTCGGTTGGCCACCAAGGGCCTGATCGGGATTCCCCAACACTTCCTGCAGAGCGAAGTGCAAGCTGGGCTCGACCGCCTGGCAAAAAAAGCGCGCGAGCGCGGCATCGACATCGCCGTGCACACGCATGTGAACAATGCACGGCAGGTGACGCCTTTGGTGCGCAAAGCGGTGGAATCGTTGTTGAATATGGGCTATCGCGACGTTCGCAACCAAGGAGTGCTGCTTCGCGGCGTAAATACTTCGCAGAAAGAGATCCTCGATCTCTGCTTTATGCTGCTCGATTACGGCAAGATCATGCCCTACTACTTCTACCAGTGCGACATGATCCCGAATGCGGAGCACTGGCGGCTGGCGATTCACGAAGTGCAACAGTTGCAGCACGACATCATGGGGTATCTCCCCGGTTTTGCCACCCCACGCATGGTTTGCGACGTTCCTTTCGTCGGCAAACGCTGGGTGCATCAGGTGAAGGAGTACGACCGGCAACTCGGCATCTCTTATTGGACGAAGAATTACCGCACTGGCATCGAGACTGATGACCCCGAAGCCTTGAGCCGCCGCTATGAGTACTTTGACCCGGTTTACACGTTGCCAGAACAAGGGCAGCGGTTCTGGCGCACTGAAAGCGTGCAGCAGACGCTATCGAAATAGGCTTTTCCCCAAACCACATTCACATAACAACAAGAAATCGGTGCCATGCTGAAGCTTGCAGAGGGCCACAGGAGACACGCCCGAGCAATTTCATTGCGCTAACGAACCAGTTTGTTTACGATACGGTTCTCATAAGTAACATCTAGACAGAGCTGCACTTGCCGGGAAGACGAACATGGTCGCCCAGAAAGTCAACTCGGACGTTCCCCCCACCTGGAAGAGACCGGTCCGCCTGACCATGTATTTGGCCCTGAGCTGTACGATTCTTTGCTTTTCAGACTACACAAAACTGCAAGCCGCACAGCGCTCCGATACCGACAATCCCGAACGCAAGCATGTACTGGTCCTAATGCCAGAAAACCTCGGTTTCGAAGGCAAAATGAAGTTCGTCCAGGGCCTAAGCGAGGTCCTGGAGGTTCCCGAGGCGGTGGAGCTATACACCGAATCGGTCGATTTGAACCTGCTGAAAGAACCCGCAAACGCAGCCGAAGTGGCGAACATCTACCGCGCAGAGTACAAAGATGTGAAGCTGGACCTCGTCATCGCTGGCCAGCGTCCGCTGCTGGAATTTCTTCTGGCAAACCGGCAGACCCTTTTTCCAAGAGTGCCGATTGTCTTCGGCATGATTCCCAAGGACATCCCTGTGCCCACAGTTCGCTATCCGGGGGTCACCGGCAGCGTGGCGGTCCTGGACTACGGAAAGACCGTGGAACTGGCTCTCGCGCTGCACCCGTAAACCGAGCGAATCATTCTGGTTTCCGGCTCGTCCGCGCGGGACAAATGGCTCCAATGGATCGCCAAGGAACAATTCCGCCCTCTTGAAAAGCGCGTGGAGTTCGCCTATTGGGAAGGCTTCACACCCTCGGAACTGAAGGATCGTTTTCAGCAACTTCGGGAGACGGACGTTCTCTTTTATCTGACAGAGTCCAAAGACAAGGAAGGACACGCATATTCTCTTGAGCAATACTTGGACCGCGTTGCCCCGTCGTCACCAGTCCCCCTTTATGGCTCCCTGACCCAACTTCTTGGTCACGGGATTGTCGGGGGCAACCTTTACGACAACAGCGAAGAAGCTCGCGTCATTGCCGAACAGGCAAAACAGGTTCTTGCGGGCAAGCGACCGGAAGACATTCCCATTGCTGATGTGAAGATGAACCCGACCGTGGATGCAACACAGTTGGAGCGCTGGCGCATTCCGATCTCCCGCGTCCCGGCTTGGGCGGAAGTTCGTTTCCGGGAGCCCACCCTTTGGGAAAAGCATCGTGTTGCTATTGTAGCCATAGTCGCCTTCATTGCGTTCGAAACAGGACTTCTTTTCCTGCTCTGGATGCAGATCCAAAAAACAAACGCTGCGCGACGCATGGTGGAACTGCGCTACGCCACGGAACGCGTGGTGACGGAGTACTCGGAGAAATTCACACACTGCGCTCCGGAAGATGTCGAAGGACGGATCCAGGAAGGGCTCGGAGCCATGCGGCACACTAAAGAGGTGGAGTGGGCACAGTGGCTCACCATCGAACCCGGGACTGGCGAGATCGGCAAGAGTTTTACCAGCCGCGATGAAGCAATTCCTGAAGAGCCTTCTCTTCGCTTCGGTGCAAACACGCCGTGGTTGATGGAGCAGATAGAAGCCGGGCAGATTATCGCGATCTCCAGTCTGAAGCAGATTCCGCAACAAGCAAGTGTGGACCGGAGTTATCTGGGCTCGCTCGGTGTGGAATCTCTGTTGGTCATCCCTTCGAGTTCGGATCACGGTACTAAGAGTGCCCTTGTGTTGGCTTGCCGCAAACGGGGCAGAGAATGGCCGCGCGCCGTAATCGCTCGCCTGAGCACTATGGGAAACCTGTTTGGCACTGCCCACCATCGGCGCCGCGCGGAAGTGGAACTGAGGGAAAAGAAAGAATGGCTGGAGATGGCGCTGGAAGCGTCAAAAACGGCTCTGTGGGATCTGGATCTGCTGACGGGCAAAGTGCGGTGGTCGCAAAGGGACGATTCTTTATTGGGGAAAGCCCCGCTCGAGCTCGAAGTGTCCTGGGAGAAGTTTCTGGAGCGCGTTCCGGAAGAGGATCGCGACGATCTTTACCGGCGCACCTTAGCCAGACTTGAAGATCAATCCGGAAACGACAATTTCCTCACAGAGTGGAGGTATCATGAGCCGGGAGGCAGCGAGCGGTGGGTGCTATTTCGCGGCCGGGTCTATCGCGACTCTCATGGACGGCCTCTGCGGCTCCGCGGCGTGAATGTGGACATCACGGAGTTGAAGGAAGCCAGGTCCGAACTTGTGGAGCTTACGGAACGATTGATTCAGGCGCAAGAGTCCGAACGCCAGCGGTTGGCCCGCGAATTGCACGATGACATCGGCCAAAGGCTTTCCTTGCTCATCATTGGATTGGACCGCTTGCGCCACGGTCTGCCCCTGGGAACCCGGACGCTGCGGGAAGAACTGGGCGCATCTCTGCAGGAAGCGGGTCAGCTGGCGACGGACATTCACGGCCTGTCGCACCAGTTACATTCTTCGAAATTGAAACATCTGGGCCTGAAAGCAGCTTTGCGGGAATTATGTACTCAGGTCGCCCGGCAGCACGGAGTTGAAGTTAACCTGCAAGCAGCAGCGATTCCGGGAGAGGTCTCCGAGGAGCGCGCGCTGTGTTTATATCGGGTCGCGCAGGAGGCGCTTAACAACGCAGTGAAACACAGTGGGTCACCGACCATTGACGTGGAACTCGCGGCTATCCCGAACATGCTGCAGTTGAAAGTCAGAGACCACGGAGCGGGGTTCGACGTGAATCACCACGCAGCTGGTGTGGGATTGGCCAGCATGCGCGAACGGATCCGCATGGCTGCTGGGAAACTGCATATCTCCTCGAAGCCGGGGCAGGGAACGGAGATCGTGACGGAAGTGGCTCTGGAACAAGTGGAGAAGCAACTCAGCCCAAATTGATCTGAAGAAACAGCGCAATCCGGGCTAGACGTCAGCTCTGGTTGACCAACTTCTGCTTCATAGCAAATCGCAGAAGTTCCGAGTTGTTCGCCAATCCAAAGTCCTGCATGATGCGATATTTGTGAAAAGCGACCGTGCGTGTGGCCACATTGAGGATCGCCGCCGCTTCCTTCATTGTGTGGCCCTCGGCGAGAAGCTGAAGAACTTCGCGTTGGCGCGGGGTGAGCGTGCGTGCGGCTTCCGAACGTGAGTCGCGCGCAACGATCTCGGCGATGGCCTCTTGCAACGCGGGAGTCACGTATTTTCCTCCCCGCAGAACGTCGCGAACCGCTTTCAACAACTCGCTACCCGCGGATTTCTTGAGCAGGTAGCCGGAAGCCCATTTGTTCATGGTCTCCGCTGCAATCTCCGGATCTTCGTTCATGGTCAGGACGATAATCTTTATCTTGGGCAGAACTTGTTTGAGCTGCTCGCTGGCGTCCAGGCCGTTCAGAAGCGGCATGTTGAGATCCACCAGAACGAGGTCCGGATTGACCTGCGGGGCCATGCGCAGCAGGGCGCGGCCATCGGCGACCATACCCACTACTTCACACTCGGGCTCGAGCAGACGCTTGAATGCCTCCGCCACCAGAGTGTGATCATCCGCGATCAGAACGCGTGCCTTCGTCAATCGGACCCTCCACCACAGAAATCCAATGTAGAGCATCGTATTGAAATTTCAAGAAAATGAAAAGGGAAGGAATGAAAAGTCAGTCGACGACAAAGAAGATATATGACATGCCGACGGGTATGTTGAGTTCGCAAACACTGAAAAGCGATTGGAAAGATGTGCCAACTGTCGAGCAACCCAAACCGGCCTAGAAATTCTCCGCCCAAGAATTTCTAGATGCACTCCGCCCCGTTTAAAAACGAAACGATTCTGCGAACCGTTCGGGCTGCTCGAAAGTGGGCACACAAGAGAAGACCGGAAAACGGAAAGAAGGAACCCCTGTGGAGCCCCACGCTTCGAGGGCAGAAGGATGAGACAGAGGGAGTAGATTGGGAACTGTCAATAGTTACAGTTCTTTCCCAGGGTCCGAATTGGCTAGCAAAGACCAGACTGCGGGCAGGCGGGCCCGAGCGTCAGCAAAATCCTTATCCTAAAGGCAGACTGTCACTTCTGTCAGTTGTAGCGATCATTTGAATCGATTAAGTGTGAAGATAATCATCATGATGCTCTGGATGAAATAGGAGTTTCCCATGGGCTTCCGTCCCCGGATTCTTTTGGCCGACGATCATCTCGGAATGCTGGTGAATGCCTCGAATATTCTCCAGAACAAGTTCGACATCGTGGGAGCGGTGACGGACGGGCGGGCGGCAGTGAACGCTGCCTGCGAGTTAAAGCCGGATCTTGTCGTCATGGATATTGCCATGCCAGAGCTGGACGGCTTGGACGCGGCGAAGGAGCTGCGGCAGCGAGGCTCGGCAGCCAAAGTGGTCTTCCTCACGGTGCAGGAAGACGAAGAATACGTTACCGCCGCCTTGGATAGCGGCGGGTTGGCGTATGTGCTGAAGTCGCGAATGCATTCGGACCTGTCCGACGCCATTTCGGCTGCCCTGGCTGGCGGCATTTTCATTTCTCCGCGCGCGATCTGACTCGGGAATCTTCTCCTGCCCATTTCCCAGAACAATTCCGCTGCGAATCTAAGCATCGCAGTTATACTTGGCGGTTAGGGGTAGACCAAGGCCGGTGCCAGCGCAAAAGACTCCAAATTCTGTTCACAGCCTTGTCGAGAAATTCGTACAGCTTTTTGGGACCCAACCGGTGTTCGTGCAGGCACCCGGCCGCGTGAATTTGATTGGCGAGCACACCGATTACAACGATGGGTTCGTGCTGCCTGCGGCGATTCAGTTCCGCACGGCGGTGGGCATCGCGCCGCGCGGAGACCAGCGGCTTCTCCTTTATTCAGAAAATTACGACGACCAATTGGGATTCGACCTTGCGCATCTCCCCTCTGCCCCACGCCGGCACTGGAGCGACTATATCGTCGGAGTGGCGAGCAAATTGGCCGAGCAGGGAATTCTCTTGCCCGGGGCCAGCCTCTTGATCGATGGCGAAGTTCCCCAAGGGGCGGGCTTGAGTTCTTCCGCGTCTCTGGAGGTTGCGGTTTGCGAAGCGTTTCTCGAAATCTCTCACAGGAAAATGGAGGGGAAGGAACTCGCGCTCCTATGTCAGCGTGCCGAAAATGAATTTGTCGGCGCGCGTTGCGGCATCATGGATCAGTTTGTTTCCGTTCACGGCCGAAAGCACAATGCGCTTCTGCTCGATTGCCGGTCCCTTGCGTATCATCATCAGCCTATCCCGGCCGAAGTACGTCTTGTCATCTGCAATACCATGGTGCGCCACAGCGTTGCCGGCGGCGAATACAACAAGCGACGCATGGAGTGTGAAGCGGCTGCGGCATATTTTTCAAAAATCTTGCCGGGAGTGAAAGCGTTACGTGATGTCTCTCTGGAAGAGCTCGAGAGGCATGGTTCGGCACTGCCGGAGACAATTCGCAAGCGCTGCCGGTACGTCATCAAGGAAAATGCGCGCGTGCTCGATGCCGCGGATGCACTTGCACTAGGGGACCTGACCAGATTTGGCCGTTGGATGCGCGAATCCCACGCCAGTCTTCGCGACGATTTTGAGGTGAGTTGCGGCGAACTGGACACAATGGTCGAACTCGCCTGCCAGATCGAAGGAGTGTACGGCGCTCGCATGACCGGTGGCGGATTCGGAGGCTGCACGATCAACCTTGTCCGGAGCGACAAAGTGGAGTTGTTTCAGTCGAAGGTGTCGGAGGGTTACGGAAGAGCAACTGGACGAAGGTCGGAGATTTACGTGTGCACAGCCGCTGACGGTGTGAGCCGTTTGACATGAGCCTGAGAGAACATCCACACCGGCGATTCAATCCTCTGACCCACGAATGGGTGCTGGTTTCTCCCCAGCGGGCGCAACGCCCGTGGCAGGGACAGGTCGAGCCAGTTCCGGCTGAGACTGCGCTGCGTTTTGATCCGGAGTGTTACCTGTGCCCTGGAAATGCGCGTGCCGGGGGCGCCAAGAATCCCCACTACAAAACAACCTTCGTCTTCGATAACGATTTTGCCGAGCTGCGGCCGGATACGCCGCAAGGGGAATTGAGCGAAAAAGAACTTCTGTGGGCACAAAACGAAGTTGGCCGTTGCCGTGTGGTCTGCTTTACTCCCCGGCATGACCTGACGCTGTCTCGGATGAGCGTCAATGAAATCAAAACTGTTGTCGACACGTGGTGCGAGGAATACACAAATCTAACCAGCCAACCAAACGTACGGGCGGTCCAGATCTTTGAAAACCGTGGAGCGATGATGGGCTGCAGCAATTCACATCCGCATGGACAGATCTGGGCGAATGAAAACGTGCCGGATGAACTCGCCAAAGAGGCCGCCACTCAGAAAGCGTATTTCCAAAAGCACAATTCCAGCCTCTTGGCAGACTATCTCGCGTTGGAGTTCGAGAAGCGTGCACGACTCGTGTGTTCCAATGATGACTTTGCGGTTGTCGTGCCTTTCTGGGCGATCTGGCCCTATGAGACTCTGATAATCAGCCGTCGCTCTGTGTCGAATTTAATTGAGCTGGAGGGAACAGAACGCCATGGACTGGCGCAGATTCTCCAGCAAATTACTATTCGCTACGACAATCTCTTCAATACCTCCTTCCCGTACACAATGGGCTTTCATCAGCGACCCGTCGACCATTCCTCCTATCCAGGCTTTCATCTTCACGCTCATTTCTATCCGCCTCTCCTGCGGTCAGCAACCGTGAAGAAATTCATGGTGGGATACGAACTCTTGGCAATGCCGCAGCGGGACGTCACGCCGGAGTTCGCGGCGCAACACCTTCGAGAGGTTCCGGCCACGCACTATCTGAATGGGCCCTAGGGTCGTGCCGATGGTCCAAATCGTCGGCGGAAAGGCCGCAGCATGAGGATTAACGCCTACTTACTGCGAAGCACCATAGTCGCCGCTCTGGGCGGTTTGCTTTTCGGATTCGATACGGCGGTTATCGCCGGGACCACCAGAGGCCTGACGGAAGCCTACCACCTCACGCAGGGTTCGCTCGGCACAACCGTGGCCAGCGCCCTCCTGGGAACAATATTTGGGGCCATGCTGGCGGGCATTCCAGGCGACAGATTTGGACGGCGCGACAGCTTGCGCTGGACCGCGCTCTTTTATTTAGTGTCCGCGGTGGGGGCCGCCTTCGCCTGGAGCTGGTTTGCCCTTCTGTTCTTTCGATTCATCGGCGGACTCGGCATCGGGGCGTCCTCCGTTCTGGGTCCAATGTACGTTGCGGAAATCTCACCTGCGCGGTTGCGCGGCCGTCTTGTTGGATTCTTTCAGTTCAATGTCGTGTTTGGAATTTTGCTGGCATACCTGTCGAACTACCTGGTGAGCCTCGCGAATCTCGGCTCTGTGGAATGGCGCTGGCAATTGGGGATTGCCGCCTTTCCCTCGGCCATTTTCTTCCTCCTGCTCTTTACGATTCCGCGAAGCCCGCGATGGCTGGCGGAAAAAGGACGCGTCGAAGAAGCCAGAATCGTGCTGGAGCGCACTGGCGAACCGCAGTATGAGAAGGCCCTTCAAGATATCGTCGAATCGATCGGCCAATTGAAAGGACAGAAGAATGAGCCGCTATTTCAGCGCCGCTACCGCTTGCCGATCTTCCTGGCGATCTCTATTGGCATGTTCAATCAGCTGGCCGGAATAAACGCCATCCTTTACTACCTGAACGACATTTTTGCGCATGCGGGATTCGGCAAGCTCTCGAGCGGGCTGCAAGCTGTGGCCGTGGGCGCAACAAACCTGCTGTTCACCATGATCGGCATGGCGGTGATCGACAAAGCAGGCCGCAAAATTCTTTTGCTGATCGGCGCTGTTGGTACAGCCGCTTGCCTGGCAGGAGTCGCGGCTATCTTTGCGACTTCGCAGCATCAGCATGTTCTTCTTTGGCTTTTGATTGCCTACATTGCCTTTTTTGCGCTCTCCCAAGGGGCCGTCATCTGGGTGTATCTGAGCGAAGTGTTTCCAACGCTGGTGCGCGCCAAGGGACAGAGCCTCGGCGCTTTCACACACTGGATCATGAATGCCTTGATCGCCTGGACGTTTCCAACGATCGCCGCGATTTCGGGTGCTATCCCGTTTGTATTTTTTGCGATGATGATGGTCCTTCAGTTCGTGGTGGTTCTGCTTCTGTATCCGGAAACGAAGGGTGTTTCGCTGGAGGAAATGCAGCGCCGACTGGAGAAATTGCCAGCCTAGAGGGGAATTAGGGCAGGAGTAGCATGGCCTGTTTTGCGTCCCGCGCCAGTTGGGAATCCGCACATCAGCAACACAAAAAAGGGAGCGGGTCGTTTCCGACCCGCTCCTTTGGATACGACTAACCGAGAGACTTGTCTTAGAGAGGCGTGCCGGAGCCGTTGCCGGAGCAAGCAGCCGTCAGGTTGTACTGGATGACGCCCGACTGATCCGAGCAGAAATAACGCTGACCGCTCTGCCCAGGAACAACTGGCACCGCGGAGGAGGTATAGGTAACGGCCGGGGTGCCGGACGTCCCGCCAAGGGTGAAGCTATAGCCGCTCTTTACGCCGCTCGAGAGCGTTGTATCAATCAAGCAAGCGCCCGTAGATGTCGCGGCCGTTGCGCAGGTTGATGCCGAGGCCCCACCGAGGTTGAGGATCGTGGGGGTAAAACCAACCGTGGGGTAATTCGTGCTGTAGGTCACTTCCGCCGTGTTGATCGTGCGGAGAGAACCAACAGCCGAAGACTCGTTGGCCGCCATCTTCGAGCGCATGAGGTTCGGAATTGCGATAGCCGCGATGATCAGAATGATCGCCACGACGATCAGCAACTCGATAAGTGAAAAGCCCTTCTGCTTCTTCATTTAAATGTTCTCCTTAAGAACGTGAACTGGAATTTTAACCGGTGCCTGAGAGGCAGCACGCAATGGAAATAGGCAAATGAGGGGCCAAACCGGTACCGCTGGTACCCGGAGAGCCTGCCTATCCTAAGTGAAAGAAAAATAATCGGTTATTTAGGAGTTTAAACAGAGACGGAAACAATGTCTCTCTCAGATTTGCTCCCGATGCCCCCCACATAGCCCTTTTTTGTCGCTCTACCCGACGGGAATTGTCATGGGCCGGCAGCCCCAAGACGGGCGAAAAAGCTAATCCTCCAGCCAGGGGGTCCACTGAAATCTACGACTCACCAGACATCTCTAGCCAATCGTTTTGCGACTTTCTCCCCAATTGCGCGTATGGTGCAAGGTTGGATGCACTTAGTCATCTCAGTTGCACGCGGATCTTCAAAGTGCTGCTTACCATCTCCGTCGAAGCGCCATTTGCGACTGGCGACCGCGACAAACGCGTTCTTTTAGCACGATGCATTACCGCTGGCAACACGTCTAGAGGGCCGGTTCCCGCCTCGAACACCTGAACCTCAGATCAGGCTTGCTACACAACGAAAACTGTCACCATTAGGGCGTTTTTCGAGATCGCTTTGATCTCCATGGGAAGGACGAGATGCAAATCCAATCGCCATTGCAAAACCTGAAGAGGCTTTTCAGCGCGACAGCTTTCACGGCGATTCTTTGTGCCCTCCCCATTCACGCCCAGCAATTTTTTCCTGCGAATCCCGAGGCATTTAAGGTTGAGCCTGTCCAAGAGCAAGTCAACTTGGAAAGCATCTCCAGTGAGTCTGCGCCCGTCCAAGCGCAGCCCACTTTAAAGAATGACCGCTTGTTCTTTGTTCTGGCGAACTACACCACCGTCGAAAACAGGGAGCAGTTCCAGCCGCTTTCCGCAAAGACGAAATTCAACCTCACGCTAAAGACAATGTCCGATCCAGTGACGGTGTCTTTCCTCGGGGTGCTCGCACTGATGGGGCAGGCTCGCAATAGCGATCCCACCTATGGACAGGGTTTCCAGGGCTTCGAGAAGCGCTATGCTACGGAATTCGCTGACACAGGGGTAAGTACGCTGATGACTACTTCTGTGTTCCCGACGCTCCTGCATCAAGACCCTCGCTACTTTCAGCTCGGCACTGGGAGCAAATGGCATCGTGCTATGTATTCGGTCAGCCGCATCTTCATAACGCGCGCCGACAGCGGTGCACTCCAGTTCAATTATTCAGAAATCGTGGGCAACGCCGTTGCGGCCGGCATTTCAAACGCCTACCATCCCGAAAGCCAGCGCACCCTCGGCAACACGCTTGGAGTCTGGGGCACCAACATCATGTTAAATACTGTTTGCAACGTGGCCAAAGAATTCTGGCCTGATATCCGTCGCAAGATTCACAAAGAAAAACTCCCGGACTAGAGTTCTGTAAGGAATGAACAAGAACCTGGCACGATTGGGAACTCCACAGAACGACGAATACGGAGAACCCGGAATTCCGCATTTCGAACTACAACACTCGCCTTCAACCCTCTAATTAGAATGTTCTGGTTGCGGCAAAACGATGGCGTAGTAACCTGTGCCTCCAAGTGGCCGCCAGTTTTCCCCCTGCGAGTCAGGCGGCGGAATGCGGGTCACCAGAATGGTTCCGCCTGTTTGCGCCAAGAGATTCTGGATGCGTTGTCGCACTTCACTGTCGGCGTCCCAGTAGCTAGGCACTCCTTCAGAGGGAACTTCCGCAACGATGCGGACTTTCGCCAGATGCGCGTAGTAGTCTGCAACATTGGAATGGCCGAGAAGGGCAACGAGGTCACCGGGGCGCGCGCCCAGGCCTGACAGTTCTTGAGCGGCCATTCGACATTCTGTGGGTGCTTCATGATTGCGGACAGGTTCTTGGCTGATTCGGCGGCGAGGGTCACGACAATAGCAATACTGACGGCCAGGAGACAAGACGCCGAGATTCTCTCTGACGTTTCCGAACGCGGAAGCCGGACTGCCACAAACAAAGTAGACCAGAGAATGACGACAGCGGCTCCCAGGAAACGAGACTCAACATGAACCAGGGCGTAGAGCCCTAGTGTGGCGAGGGGCGCCGGCATCGTTCTCCAAGAAGTAAGTAAAACGAGACACCCCAAAATAGCCAAACCACCAAGCAACGCGGCTGCTTCTACTCTTGTGTGAGCGGAGTGGCGAAATCTCGACCGGCAGTCTGGGTTGGCCCAACTTAAGACTGCCGGAGTCAGCGTTAGGAAAGCGAGCGTCTGGGAGAAAAACCAGATTCGCCAATTGACAATGAAAGGGCCTGGGACTGCGGCCGCGACGAAAAATCCACTAACAAACGGCCCGAGCAATACAGCAAAAAAAGAGTACTTCGCAAGCTCTTTCGTGCCACTCAATCGCGGGATTCCGTTGAAGTAGTATCCAAGGCTCAGGCCAACGATGAGGATCTCGATTGAGTCCGCCAAGATGAGCTGAGCAATGGTCAAAGGCGCGAAACCAAACTGCAAATCACGGACAATGAATCCCACCAAGCCTGCTGGGACAAGCACCGGCCAACTCTTGCGCGGCACCAACAGCATCAGTGACACCAAAAGCGCATTCGCGGGCCAAAGTACAGAAACGCCTTGGCCAGAAAGAACAATGGCGTGGCCCAACCATGCAGCGGCGTAGGCTACAACTGCGGCTAGAAGCGCCATAACGGTTGTGCGGAGCGGAAAACGAAGTCTCACCCTAGATATGGGGGGACTTTCGTTCTTAAGCGGCGTGACCTCTACGCTAGCTGACATAACGCTTCTATAACGATGAGAAAGGGCCTGAGTCGAGCGACGAATTCAGTGGCATTGTACAATGACTTCACCGGCCTGAGAAATCTCTTGAAGTACCGTGTCGATAGGTGCACGAAAGCTCCAATTATCCAGGAGTCCCCATCTTTAATGTCCAATTCTTCATGGCTTCCTGTGCTGCTGCTGTAAGAGGTGGAATATCTTGCAGAATTTGCGAGTTCCGTACGATTCCATCAGCATCAACTGTCACCAGAAAAGCCACCATGCCAGTGGTGATTGTCTTCACTGGGTAAGTAATTTCCGTTGCTTTGAGGACATCCGGCAAACCGTTCTTGCGATCATGGGTTTCGCCTGCTGTGCCCACGCTGCCCGCTGAGCTCACGAGAACCACCAGAATTAAAAGCAACGCCTTAATTCGCGCTCTACTCACGTCGACTCTCCTTGTTTTGCCTCCGGCATTTGCGCATACACCGACTGCTCCTGTTAGTTCTCGGCAGCAGAAGTACCACTTGGTTCCAGCCAGGCGAGAAAGAGCTTGGAGCCTACTGATAACAACCGCTCCCACGAACAATCCGATAAGGCCCATGGCGACAAAACCTCCAATGGCGCCAAGAAAAACCACGACGATCGGAACGGCGACGCCGCGGCCAAGCAACAAGGGTCTCAGAACATTATCGATGAGGGCAACGACGATGCACCAAATCAGAAAGATTGAGGCTTTAGTGGCGGATTCGATCGCAAACATGTAAATCACGGCAGGAATCAGCACAAGTACGCCAGCTTGTAATATGGCGGCAATCAAAAAAATCACAGCCCAGAAGCCGGCACCCGGAAGCCCGGCAACGAGAAAGCCCAATCCAGCAAGAATAGATTGGATGAACGCCACACCCAGAATCCCCTTGGTGACGCTGCGAATGGTGGCGCCCATCAACTCTTGAAATTTTCCGGTCCTTTCTCACCAAAAATCCGTTTGCACAATGCACAGGTCGCGTCATAAGCCGCCTGTGCGTTTCCCAAAAGCACCCCGGCCACGAGGATGGAAAGGGCGAATTGCAAAACCGTGAAGCTGACCGTAGCGGAAGCAGAAAACAAACCAGGAATGACCGATTTGATCTTTGGGGCAAGGCTTCTCAGCAGGGCGCCCAGGTCCGTGGACGCCGTGTCCCACAATGTCTTTAGGGGTGCGCCAATCACTGGCCAGCTTTCGACCTTTGCGGGAGGAGGCGGGATGCTTAACGTTCCGCTGGTCGATGCCGCGTAAAACTTGGCGGCGCATGTCCAAGACGCGTTTCCGCAAGCAAGACCATCGGAATGATCAGCAGAGCAAGGAGAACAACGCAGAAGAGCGTGGCGGCAAGTCCTCCGTGCTCACCGAGCAAGGCTCGCAATTTCTTGAAGGCTAGGCGGCGACCGCGATGATGATTCCCCAGCTAAGGAGTGCCACAAGCCCTCTGTATGTTTTGCCAGTGTCCCGGTTGCGAAAAATGGTTTGTAACTATTGCAGACTGCAAGTTTCGAATCGACCTGGATAAGGATAAGTGCCGCGCCCTGTGTGCTCAGGCCTGCCGGCCGAACCAGCAGGGATTGGGGTGTCTATGAATCGAAGATCAGGCTTTGTGCGTTCAACCTTTCGTTGTCTGCTCGCGGCCGTTACCGCATTCCTACTCGTACCGGGTGACTCACTCGCCGGGGTGAATTCGCCTCCAGTCCAACAATCCACTTCCTCCACAGGCGCGCAGTTCTCCAAAATTCCTCCCGACCAACTCGACGCGCTGGTGGCGCCGATTGCCCTTTATCCCGACCCGCTGCTGGCTCAAACCCTCGCCGCATCAACCTATCCTCTCGAGCTGATTCAACTGCAGCAATGGCTGTCCAAAAACCCCGGCCTCAAAGATAAAGCACTCGCCGATGCTGTCGCCAAGCAACCTTGGGATCCCAGTATCCAAGCCATGGCCGCACTTCCCGATGTCGTGAAGCGCCTTGCTGATGACATCCAATGGACGACGGACTTGGGCAATGCCTTCCTCGCGCAGCAACAAGATGTCATGGACGCGGTTCAGCGCATGCGCAAGAAAGCTCAGGACAAAGGCAACCTCAAATCCACCGAACAGCAAAAGGTCGAAACCAAGGTTGTCGAGAGCACCAGCGTTATCGTGATCGAGCAGGCCAATCCCCAAGTCGTTTATGTCCCGTCGTATGACCCCGTGGTCGTTTATGGTCCGCCAATTTATCCCTATCCGCCCATCTACTATCCCCCGCCCGGTTATTACGCTGCCGGCGTAGCCATTTCCTTCGGTGTCGGCGTCATGATGGGTGCGTTCTGGAGTGGTGGCTGGGGCTGGGGTTGCGGCTGGAGCAACAACAACATCACCATCAACAATAACAACAATTTCAATCGCAATTCGAACATCAACGGCGGAAATCGGGTCTCCAATCTCCCGGCCAATGGAGCCGGCAATCGCGGCGACGCCAACCGAGGGAATGCCAATCGACCCTCGCAGCAGCCTGCTCGTGGGGGGCAGTCGAATTGGCAGCACAATCCCCAACACCGCGGTGGCGCACCGTACCGTGATAAAGCCACTGCGGATCGTTTCGGCGGCACCACTCGCGGTGATTCCCTTGCCAATCGACAGGCTGGCGCGAGGCAACAAATTGGACGACAGGGAGGAAATTTGGCGAGCACACGCAACGCCGGCGTTAGCAACCGAGCCGGAGGTGGCCTTGGTGGCGGCAATCGAGCTGGTGGCGGAGCCGATCGTATTGGCAGTCGCGACCTTTCCCGCAGTGGTGGGGGCAATCGCGATGCTTTTGGTGGAGGCTCTCGAGGCGGTTCCCGTGGATATAACGGAGCCAGCGCGCGGTCCAGCAGTAGCCGCGGCGCCTCTAGCATGGGCTCTCGTGGCGGTGGCAGTCGCGGTGGCGGTGGACGCCGGCGTTAGTCCAGCGCTCCACAGAAAAGATGATGAGGACAGCGACATGAGATCACTATTTCGAAGTGCCGTTAAGCTTGTCAAATTCGCGTTGCTCGTTACGGCCTATCCCTTGCTTTCAACGTCTGCGCAACAGGCCGTGCCTCAATCCGCGGCTGGAGCTCCTGCTCCCGCAACCGTTCCTATATCCTTCGACACGCCGCAGCTCGCCGCCGATGCCCTGGTTGATGCCGCAGAGAAATTTGACGTAGCCGCCCTGATCGCCATCTTTGGTCCTGGTGGCGACGACATCGTGCTCACCGGGGAATTGCCGCAAGACCGTCAACGCGCCCTCGATTTCGCCGCACAGGCCAAAGAGAAGAAAACCGTCTCCGTCGACCCCAAGACCGGAAATCGTGCCTTCCTCCTTGTCGGTGACGAAGACTGGCCCTTCCCGGTGCCCATCGTCAAAACCGCCGGCAAATGGGTCTTCGATGCGTCCGCTGGTCGTAAGGAACTCCTCTATCGCCGAATCGGCAGCAACGAACTGGATGCGATCGACATCTGCCACGGGTATGTGGAAGCGCAGTACGATTTTGCCTTTCGGAAACGCGATGAATATGACGTCAATCAGTATGCGCAGCGCATCGTCAGCACACCCGGACAACAAGATGGCCTCGCTTGGCAAGAGCCGGACGGCACCTGGGCCGGGCCTGTTGGCGAAAAAATCGCTCGCGCCATCGAAGAGGGATACTCCACGAAGGCCGAACCCTATCACGGCTATTACTTCAAAATTCTGAAAGGGCAAGGTCCCGCTGCTCCTCTGGGCGAAATGGACTACGTCGTAAAGGGCATCATGATCGGTGGCTTCGCGCTGGTGGCCGCTCCGGCAGAATACGCCGTGACCGGAGTGAAAACTTTTATCGTTAGTCAGGATGGCGTCGTTTACGAAAGGGACTTCGGGCCGGGCACGCTTGACGCTTTTGCTAAGATGGAGCTCTTTAATCCGGACAAATCCTGGACTCCTGTCCCACAAGAAGATGATTAGACTAACCGAATGTACCTTGGCAGCCTCTAGATTTGAGTCAGTACTTCTATTGGCCGTACTTCTTCTTCTCGCTACACCGAGCAAAGCGCAGAAAGTCACGACCACCGTCAATAACCCTTTCGATTTCGCGGCTGCCAAGCATTACGCGTGGAAGGAAAACCACATCATCACCCGTCAGGGTAAGGCCAATGACGCGCTGATTGACAAGAAGATCGTCGAAGAGGTCAATCGCAACCTGCAAGCCAAGGGCTTCTCGGAAGATGCAGCAAATCCCGACTTTTATATTTCCTATGATGCTGGCTCTTCGGATACTGCAGTCGCCATCGAAGGCGGAATCACGCAACATCCTACCGTGAACACCGCCACTCCTCCCCCCGTCTACGGCATCCCGCAGAACGTGTGGTACTCAGTTGACGGCATAATTGCTTTTCACACGGTGGACGCGAAAACGGGTAAGCCGATCTGGACCACCGTCGCCAAGAAGAAAATCCACGACCCACACAAAGGCATGAAGGACATGCCCAAACAGATCGAACAGATTGTCTCGAAAAGTTTCAAGAAATTCCCGCCCAAGAGCTAGCTGCCGCGCGGAGCCACTTTTCTGAGCGAGATTTAAGGAGATTACCGTTGCTATCCGCCGAACAAGGGCTGCGAAGACTGATTGAAGGTAATGAGCGATTTGTCTCAGGCAAGGCGCGTTTTCCAACCGTCTGCAAGGAGACCCTGGCAGCGTTAGCAAAGGGGCAGCAACCGTACGCCACGATACTGGGCTGTGCCGACTCGCGGGTTCCACCCGAGCTGATTTTTGATGCAAATTTTGGGGAGCTTTTCATCATACGCGTAGCCGGAAACGTGATTTCGCCGGAGGTGATGGGCAGCATTCAATACGCGGGTTCGCACTTGCACACTCCGCTTTTCTTGGTGTTGGGGCACGAACGATGCGGCGCTGTCAAAGCGGCCATAGAGAGCAAATTGAACGGCGCAAAGCATCATTCCCGTATACAGACTCTTGTGGATAACATTGTTCCCGGCTTATCTGGAGTAAATTCTGAGCTTCCCAGCGAGGAACGATTGGCGGCAGCTGTCGAAGCCAATGTTCGATGGTCGATGAAACAGTTGCTGGAAACACCGGAAGGCCAGCAGGCGGCGCGCGAGGGACGCAAGAAACTCGTGGGAGCCGTCTTCGAGATAAACACCGGGAGGGTCCGTTTTCTATAGTTAGGCTGGAGATTGCGTAACTGTCATGGGCGTGAATTATCGCCGCTTTTATTTACGGACAAAGAAAAAGTAGGCACCGACACTCAGGGAATTGACCAACACTGCGATGATGTTCCACAAGACAACTGGTCGCGACAAAATCAATAAGCCGTAGTAGCCAAGAGTATTTGAAACACTCCCATGATGGCCGCCATTCGCGGATTGATGCCTGCGCTGGACCTGCGCCTGAGCATCGCAACTAGGTCCGGCATCGAAGCAAAGGTCGTTCCAAATCCCGCTACCACACCAACGATCTCCGAACGCCGCAAGCTCGGAATGAGTAGGCTCTTGGTATCGTGTGGAACGAAGACCGCGAACCTGACAAGAACAAGCGAGCCTGACAGGTAAACCGCGAGCGCTAATTTCTTTGACGCTTCCCTATACCACCCTGATTATTACCATCGCGAGAACGAACCAAGGAACAACTCGCGAATGCTCCCACCCGGGACGAGCCGTTGTGCAGCAACGTTCAGTATCTCAGGAATAGCTGTTGCAACTCCGAGGCAGATCGTGGCTTAAGAAGGGCCAGCATCAGTAAGATGCGTGCCTTCTGAGGATTGAGTTCGTCGGAGACTACGAAGCCCATTTCATCGTCGTTGACTTCCACATTGCGTCCGACACTTCCTGTGACCACGCGGGTGCTGCGCACAACCACTGCGCCCTTCTTTGCGGCTCGGACGGCCGCTTCGAGCGACACCTTATTCATATTGCCGTTGCCAACACCAGCTATGACGATGCCTTTGGCGCCATCCGCCACGGAGGCGTCGATGAGATCCGGTGACATATCGGCATAGGCGTACAGGATGTCCACCCGCGGGAGTTTCGTGACATTGGTGACGTCGAATTCGCTTTCGGACGTGTGTTTCCACTGCGGCGTGTTGTAGAAGTCGTTTTTGCCGTACGTTGAAACCCCAACGAGACCGCGAAGCGGCGACATAAAGGTCTGAACGGCCGTTGTGCTTGTCTTTGTAATGGAGTGAGCCCCATGAATCCAGTCATTCATGATAACGAGCACCCCGCGACCCTTGGAATTAGGGTCGATGGCCACGCCGACGGCGTCATAGAGGTTCAGTGGACCATCGGCGCTGAGCGCTGTGGACGGCCGCATGGAGCCAACCAGGACCACCGGCTTATCACTTTTCACGACCAGATTGAGAAAATAGGCAGTCTCCTCCATCGTGTCGGTGCCGTGGGTAATAACAATGCCATCGATGTCGGGTTTGGCCAGAAGCTCATTGCATCGCTTTGCCAGGGTCAGCCAGATGTCGATGGTGATGTCCTGAGATCCGACGTTGGAAATTTGCTCGCCGTGGATATTGGCCAAATCCTTGATGCCCGGCACCGCAGCAAGCATGGCGTCGATAGTGACGGCGCCGGAAGTGTAAGCCGCTTGCGTGCTGGAGGCGGCGGCGCCCGCAATGGTTCCGCCCGTCGCGAGAATTACAACGTTCGGCAATTTCTTGTCTTGAGGAAGTGAACGCGTGGCACTTCCCAGGAGAACAAAAACAACAAACAAGATGGCGATTCTCTGTCTCGGTTGCATGGTGACCTCTTCTCTCCTCGACCGGACTTGGTTTTTTTCTTGCCTTCCGGTGGACTAGGACCCGAATCAAAGGACAACTTTTGCAAGCACAAATCCGATGACCACAGATGAGATGGTTGCGACCATCCCGGGAAGCATGAAGCTGTGGTTCAAGATGTACTTGCCGATACGCGTGGTGCCGGTCTGGTCAAAGGAGATGGCCGCAAGCAGCGTCGCGTAAGTCGGCAAGAAAAAATAGCCGTTGACGGCAGGAAACGTCGCGATCATCACAGGAGCGCCGAGGCCAAGGGCAACAGCGACAGGCATAAGCGTAACTACGGTAGCCGCCTGGCTCGCCAGCAAGATGGAAAGTATGAACAGGCCGATGGCGAAGACCCAGGGATGTTGCTGCACCACCCCGGAGATACTGGTGACGATCGACTGACGATTGCCTTCAAAAAAAGATGAGCCAAGCCAACCGAGCCCCGCAATGGAAATGAGTGCGACCATACCAGCGTTCATGATGCTGCCCTTGACGGTTTCCGCCGGCGAGGCCTTAAACAGCAGCATGTTGATGCCAGCGGCGGCGAGCATCAGAATCATGATGGCCGGGGCCATGTCGAGTTGCTCGACGCTCTCGCCAGCCGAGCTCGAAATGGAATACCTGGGACGCATCGAGGGAAATAACCCAAGCACTACGACGAGCACCGCCGCGAGCAGAAAAACCGCAACTGAGCCCCGCGCACGGTTGAGAGCCGCTCCGCTTAACGCCACTTTCGATGTTGTTGGGGCGATCAGCCCTTTCGCGAGACGCTCCTGGTAAATGGGATCATCTTTGAGTCCCGGGCCCTTCCACATCACCGAAAGCGCGCCGAGCAAACTCCCGAGCAGTGTTGAAGGAATGCAGATCAGCAGAATCTGGTGCAAATGGATTCCCGCCGGAGTGAGAAGCCCTAGCAGCGCTACCGTTGCGGCAGAAATCGGCGACGCCGTAATAGCCTGCTGGGACGCGATCGTAGCGATGGATAGAGGCCGTTCGGGACGCACCCCAGCGCTACGAGACACTTCTGCAATCACCGGCAAAAGAGCGTAGACGATGTGGCCTGTGCCCGACGCAAAGGTGAACACATAGGTGACGATCGGCGCGACGATAGTTATACCTGCGGGCCAGATACGCAACGCCCGGTCAGCGACCATAACCAGGCAGTCCAAGCCGCCAGCGGCTTGCATCGTTCCCGCAGCCGTGACCACCGTAAGAATCATTCCAAGCACGGTACGCGGAGGCATACCCGGAGGAAGACCGAACACAAACACCAAAACTACGAGTCCCATCCCCGCTACGGTTCCGAGGCCGATGCCTCCGAGCCGAGCGCCTACAAAAATGCACAACAGAACAACCAGCAATTCTAGCCAGATCATCGGCGCGGCCAATCACTTAGCAGCGGTACCCGCCATGGCTTTCGGGTCGAGTACCGTGCGGATCTGTTCCTCTGTGAGCAACTTCTTCTCGCGCACCAGTTCCACAATGCCCTTGCCGGTTTTCAGTGCCTCGGCCGCGAGTTCGGTGGCTTTGTCATAGCCAAGCAGCGGATTCAAAGCAGTCACAACACCGATGCTGTGTTCGACATATTTCCGGCACATGTCGACATTCGCGGTGATGCCTTCGACGCAGAAGCGGCGTAGCGTGCTAGCGGCATTCATGAACATCGTTTGTGATTCCAAGATGCAAAACGCGATGATGGGCTCCATCACGTTGAGTTGCAGTTGCCCGGCCTCCGCAGCCAGCGTCACCGCCAGGTCATTGCCGATTGCCTTGAAACAAACCTGATTCACAACCTCCGGGATTACCGGATTCACTTTCCCAGGCATGATGCTGGAGCCTGGTTGCATCGCGGGTAGGTTGATTTCATGTAATCCAGCACGGGGCCCGGACGAGAGGAGGCGCAAGTCATTGCATATCTTGGATAGCTTGATGGCCAGGCTTTTCAGGACGGAGGAATACAGCACGAAGGGTTGTGTGTCTTGCGTCGCCTCGACCAAATTCACGGCCAGATGAATGGGTTTGCCCGTGACTTTTGCGAGATGCTCCGAGCAACGTTCTGCATAATCTGCCGGAGCATTTAGTCCCGTCCCGATGGCAGTGCCACCCATGTTGACTTCATAGAGGACGGTCTCAATTCGGTCGAGCGCGAAAACCTCATTGTGTAGGCTCTCCGCGAATGCATCAAACTCCTGACCTAGGGTCATGGGAACCGCATCCTGCAACTGCGTACGGCCCATCTTGATGACGTCGTGGAATTCCTTCGCCTTCCTGCGGAATGTGTCCACCAGCTTGCGCAGTTCGGTGATTAGCTTGCCGTTTAGTAGGAATATCGCGACGTGGAGGGCGGTGGGATACGCGTCATTGGTCGATTGGGCGCAGTTGACGTGGTTGTGAGGGTCGCAGTACTGATATTGACCCTTAGCGTGGCCCATGATCTCTAGCGCACAATTGGCAATCACTTCATTGGCGACCATGTTGGTGGAAGTGCCGGCCCCGCCCTGAATCAAATCGACAGGAAACTGGTCGTGGAGCTTTCCCTCCATGATGTTCTGGCATGCTCGCTCGATTCCGTTGAGAATTTCTTTGCTGAATTGCTTGCAATCGTAGTTCGCCCGGGCTGCGGCTAACTTCACCATCGCCAGTGCGCGTATCAAATCGGGATATTGCGAGATTGGGACTCCCGAAATGTGAAAATTCTCGAGTGCACGAGCGGTTTGCACTCCATAGTAGACGTTGTCGGGAATTGCCTTTTCCCCTAGAAGATCGTGTTCGAGGCGCATGACGTTTCTCCCTTCCAGGCCGGACCGTGCCTCTTCATTTTGGGGAATATAGGTACCCGGGGTGACGCGGCACCTATGAAAAGGATCACGGTCCGTCAATAGCACGCCAGTCGGCAGGAAGTAGCAGATGCCAGCGTGCTATGTCTCAATTGTCCTGATTCTATTTCCGTAACGTGGAAGCAATACTGGCAGAATTACCAGTGAGGAGGGCAGTTCACCTGACCAGGATTCTCGACTTGATGGCGAACTGAACCAGCTCCGCGGAAGTTCCGAGGTTCAGCTTTTCCATGACGCGGTACTTGTGGAAGGCCACCGTTCGTTCTTTAACGTTCAAAACATCCGCCACTTCCTTCATGGACTTGCCTTCCGCCAACAATTGCACTACTTCCCGTTGGCGTGGCGTGAGTGACTTTGCCTGGCCTGTGGCTTCGGGATTCTTGATGAAGGACTTCTCCATACCCTTCGCGATAAGCGGGGTTACGTAACGATTTCCCTTGAGAGCCATTTGGATAGCGCGCAGCAATTCTTCTGCGGCCGAGTTCTTGAGCAGGTATGCAGAAGCACCACTGCGCATAGCCTCCACGGCCAAGTCTGGATCGTCATTCATGGTTAGGAAAACGAGTTTCACGTTTGGGAGCTGTTCTTTAAGGCGTATGCCTGCTTCCAAACCATTCATGAGGGGCAATCCGATGTCCAGCACTACCACTTCAGGCACAAGTTGCGGCGCGACCTCCAGTAGAGCTCGGCCGTCGGCAACGGAACCCACTACATCGTAGAAAGGTTCCAAGAGTTTCCGGAATGCCTCCACGAGAATCGTATGGTCGTCCACCAACATGAGCCGCGGTCGCGTCATAAAACAGACTCCTGGCAACGTCGATGGTAATGGTTCACCTTTTCACCGGACACTGCAAGTTCTGACAGTACCCTCGCCCGGCACGGACAGACCGCACACAAGTCTTGTTTGCCACCATGTATAAACAGCCCCGAAGCTGCTGTTAGAGTTGACAGTTTGACAAGAACGGCGAATCAAGGATTATATCGGCTAATTCGCCAGGCCATAAGCCATAGCCGCACGTGGACATCGGCTCGTCACCCCGGGACTTCGGGAGCGCCGCCACCGCGAGTTACGACGGCGCTCGGCAGGTGGGCTATGAAACGAACGAGGATTCTATTAGCAGATGAGCATTCTTATTTCTCAGAACTTGTCGAGGGACTTCTGGAGCCAACATATGAGGTGGTCGGAAAAGTGCGCGACGGTTGCGCGCTCCTGGAGGCCGCTCTGCAATTGAAGCCGGACATCGTCATTACCGACATTTCGATGCCGATCCACAATGGCATCGAAACAATCGATGAGTTGCAAAGACGGGGTTGCCATTCGAAAGTCATTTTCTTGACCGTCGATTCCGATGCTGATTTCATCCGCCGGTGTCTGGCCACCGGCGCGTTTGGATACATTGTCAAAGAGCGTTTAGCCATAGATCTCCTGACGGCTGTTCAGGAAGTACTTAGCGGCCATTTGTTTATCTCGCCCCATGATGGTAAGGGGTCCCAGCGCAGCGCCGTATAGAGTTCGTAGCGCATTCGGAAGCCCCAGGTGATCCCACAAGTTTCCTTAACTGCATTCGACTGAGCGGGGGACCCGCCCCAGCAGGCGCCGTCCGCACCGAAATAATTTGCCTGATTCAGGTCCCTGTTAGTTCTTGCAGTGTCGCGCTAGTGCCGGTCCGGCTATACCGAATGCAAAGCTCAGAGGTGAACAATGAATGCGACTACCTTGCTGACACGGCTGACCGCGGTCTTGTGCACGCTTCTTTTGGTGTACGTGCCCGTGGCGCCCTCTGAGACGGCCCAGCAACAGCAAACGAGTGCACCGGAACAACAGCAGCTGGCCGCGACGAAAATTCCCAATGATCAACTGGATTCGCTGGTCGCTCCCATCGCTTTGTTTCCGGACCCGCTGTTGGCGCAAGTGCTGGCCGCTTCAACATATCCCCTGGAAATCATGCAGCTTCAACAATGGCTCGGGGAAAATAAGGATCTCAAGGACAAGGCTCTGGCCGAAGCGGTTGCCAAACAGCCTTGGGACCCGAGCGTTCAAGCGCTGGCCGGATTGCCGGATGTTGTGAAACGTCTTGCCGACGATATTCAGTGGACTACGGATTTGGGCAACGCCTTCCTCGCGCAACAAAAAGATGTCATGGACGCTGTCCAACGCATGCGCACGAAGGCCAAGGACAAAGGCAATCTGAAATCGAATGAGCAGGTAAAGGTAGAAACGAAGGTCGTTGAGAGCCAATCCGTAATCGTGGTCGAACAAGCCAACCCGCAAGTTGTCTACGTTCCCAGTTATAACCCGACCGTGGTTTACGGGCCGCCACCGTATCCTTATCCACCGATCACCTACCCACCTCCAGGCTACTACGCAGCGGGAATGGCCATTTCTTTTGGCGTCGGCGTGATGATGGGTGCGTTTTGGAGTGGCGGTTGGGGTTATGGTTGCGGTTGGGGCTCCAACAACAACATCACCATCAACAACAATAACAACTTCAACCGCAACACCAACGTTCAGGGAGGCAACCGCGTGAACGCGCAGGGCGGCGGAAATCGCGCCGGCAATGGTACCTGGCAGCACAACCCTCAACATCGCGGCGGCACTCCTTACTCCGATCGATCAACTGCTGACCGATTCGGGGGAACCGCTCGGGGTGATTCGATGGCCAATCGCCAGGCCAACGCGCGCCAGCGACAATCAGCGGGCGACCGCGGCGGAGTGGGTGACCGAGGCGGTGTGGGCGATCGCAATGGCGCTGGGGATCGTGGAGGCAATCGTCCCAACGCAGGAACCGCTGATCGCGGTGCCGGAGATCGCGGAAATGGAGATCGCGGAGGTAATCGGCCCAGTGCAGGAACCAGCGATCGAGGGGGAAACTGCGGCGGCGGTGATCGTGTGGGGGACCGCAGTGTTTCGTCGGGAACGAATGGCCGCGGTGGCGCATTCGGCGGTTCCTCAAACAGCGGTGCCAGCGCGCGTAAGAGCAGTTCGAGAGGCGCCTCGAGCATGGGCTCAGGCGGCTCTCGTGGTGGCGGCGGAAGGCGGAGGTAATCCCATGACCAAGGAACGTCACGCTATGTCAAAGACAAAGGATGTTCAAATCTTCCGGTCGTTCTCGCCGATAGTCTTGGTGGCACTCCTGTGTGCGCTTACAATTGCGAACGCCTCGTCAGGGACAACGGCTCCCCAGAAAACTTTCCCAACTCCGCAAGCCGCCGCAGACGCCTTGATCCAGGCCGCAGGAAGTTATGATTTGCCGGCGCTCGAGCAAATACTTGGTCCAGGCTCAGAGGATCTCCTCAAGTCCGAAGATACCGTCCGCGACAAGAACACCACCGCGGAATTTGTCACAAAAGCGCACCAGAAAACGCAGGTCGCGGTCGATCCCAAAAATCCCAATCGCGCCACCGTGGTGGTCGGCGACGATGACTGGCCTCTTCCGATTCCGATAGTCAAAAAAGGAACGGAATGGTCCTTTGATACGCCAGCAGGCCGGGAAGAGATGCTGCTACGTCGCATCGGCTCGAACGAATTAGACGCCATCGAGATTTGCCGCGGTTACGTCGACGCGCAGTTCGAATACGCTCTGGAAAAGCATGACAACTCTGAGGTAAATCAATACGCGCAGAAGATTATCAGCAGTCCCGGAAAACACGATGGTCTAGTGTGGTACAACGGCGACGGAACGCTCGGCGGGCCCATTTCTGAGGGAATCGCCGAGGCGTTGAGCGAAGGCTATACCGACAAAAGCAAGCCCTATCACGGCTATTACTTCAAGATCTTGAAGGGACAAGGTCCTGCCGCACCACTGGGCGAAATGAATTTTGTGGTGGAAGGCGCGATGATTGGCGGCTTTGCTCTCGCCGCCGCACCTGCAGACTATCGAGTCACCGGCGTAAAAACCTTCATCGTTAGCTATGAAGGGACCGTTTACCAGAAGGATCTTGGTCCTGACACGCTAAAGATTTTCAGCCAGATGGAACTCTACAACCCGGACAAAACCTGGACGCCGACGTACGACAACTGGTGATGTCCGAGCGGTTGCTCGCATCTGGTCGGGAACCCTTACAGATCACTCGTCAAAGGAGAAAATGGAAATGAAAAAGTGGGCATTGATCGTGCTGGCGTTGCTGTGCTTTGGGACCATCCGGACCGGAGCGCAAGATGTCCGCTACGACTACGATAAGGACAAGGACTTCTCGAAATTTAAGACCTACAAATGGGTTCAAATTAAGGGCGCGGATCAACCCGATGAATTAACCGCCAAGGATATCACTGCCGCAGTCGATGCGAACTTGGCCTCCAAAGGCTTAACGAAAACCGACGGCGACAACGCGGATCTTCTAATTGGTTATCAAACAGCCGTCGGTTCAGAAAAACAATTCACCTCCTACAACACAGGATGGGGCTATGGCCCTGGCTGGGGAGGAGGATGGTACGGATACGGCGGAGGGATGTCCAGCTCCACAACCTACGGCTCAACCTCGACTGTTTATATCGGTCAACTGGATATCAGTATGTATGACCCCGCCACAAAACAGCTCGTATGGCGCGGCGCGGCTAGCAAGACATTAGATCCGAAAGCGAAACCGGAAAAGAAAGAAAAGAACATCAAGAAGGCCGTGGACAAGCTGCTGAAGAATTTTCCACCGAAACCAAAGAAATAACGACAAAAGAGAAGGAGGATAAATTTGTGATAAGAGCAAGGTCTACTCGACTCGTAGGAACCGTTCTCGCCCTCACGTTGGGATTGGTGATCACCGCGTTTGCCGGAGACACCGTCAAAGTGGAAGGGTCTGATTCAATCGCGAAGCGGCGACACGATGATTCTCAAGACGCCTACTTCCGACGAATTGACCATTGTCTTGACCGACTCGACTTCAGTCAGTCAGGTTCAGGGACTGTTCCAGGCCCGCAGGAAGGACAAAGCCGCGGCCGCCCTGATTCCGGGGCTTCCCGTTAAAGTTGAGGGTACGTACAACGAGAAACGGCAATTGGTCGCAAAATCAGTCACATTTAAGGGCAACGACCTGGAACAAGCCCAAGCGATTCAGGCGGGGATGCACGAGACGCAGGCCCAGGCACAGCAGAACGCAGCAGAACTCGAGAAGCATAACGCCGAACTTCAAGCGCAGAACGCCAAGCTGCAAGCACAGCAACAGCAACTCGCGGCCAACAAAGCAGCCATTGACGCGGCAGTCGCGCGCTTCGGTCAACTGGACGATTACTACATCCTGGATGAGGTGACCATATATTTCGCGAACGGCAAGGTCGACGTCGATCCGAAGTACACGCCACAGCTGCTGGAGTTGGCGGAAAAGGCAAAAAAGATCAATGGCTATATGATCGAAGTGAAAGGCTACGCTTCGGCCGTGGGCAGCGTGGCTCTGAATCAAACGCTCAGTGAAGACCGCGCCGACAATGTCTCTAACATCTTGCTTCAGCAAGGCCAAGTTCCTCTCACGCGCATGCTTGCTCCGGGTGCTATGGGTGAGACCCACCAAATTGGCAATGACAAGACAGAACAAGGCCAGGCGGAGAACCGCCGTGTTGTAGTGCGTGTTCTGCAAAACAAAGCAATTGCAGGAGTTTGACCGCAGCGAGCGTTTTAGCTGCAATTGGGTTTGGCCGCCTAGAAAATTCCAATTTAATTCGCAAGATACGTATGTAATAATCCGCCGAGTCATAGCAAATTATCAGGTCCCTCGTTGACTTCGGGTGAGTTATGGCTTCTCCGGCGTGTCAGCGAGTGTCACTTGCCGCCCCGCTCGCCGAATGTGTGCATGTACGCCGGGAGGGTGTTGTTGCCGCCCGGCACCATCGAGGGATAGTATTCCTCGCGCTCGTGGTGGTGTGTCTCGTACTCCTTCCGTCACCGAGCGGCGCTCAGCAGCTCAAGCCCGTGCGTCGCGTTCTGGTTATCCATGAACTCGGCCTCGCGTCGCCTGCAATGGCGCTTCTCGATCAAAACCTGATCGCCGTGTTGGATAACGGGCCGTATCAAATCGAGCTGTATCGCGAATACTTGGAAACTACGCTCTTCTCGGATGCGGCGGTCCAAGAGCAATTTCGCCAGGCGTATATCCAGAAATATCGGAACCGCCCCCCGGACCTGATTATTGTGCTCGGACCGAGCGCCCTCAAGCTAATGTCCGGCGCGCACGAGCAGTTCTTCAAACACATTCCCGTGGTCTTCGGTGCCACCTCGGAGGATGAAGCCGGCCATCCGCGGCTAGACACTGAATTTACTGGGATCTGGCAAACTTGGGAACCGCAAAAAACACTTGAAGTCGCCTTAAAATTACACCCAGACATCGCCCACGTGTATGTCGTGGGCGGCACTTCCAACTTTGATAGAAATTTGGAAGCTATTTTCAAGGAACATCTGCGAAGTTACGAAAGCAAGCTGGAGATTTCCTACCTCATCGACCTCGATATGCCGGGTCTGCTCGAACGCTTGAAAAATCTTCCGGCTCACTCGATTGTTCTCTTGACCCATATGGGTCAGGATGCCGTGGGAACTCGGTACCTGGGCGCTTCTCAGGCGGACCCGATGATTGCCGCTGCTGCGAATGCCCCAGTCTTTGGGCCGTCGGATGTAGACCTCGGTCACGGGGAGGTCGGAGGCAATCTGGGAAGCTTCGCAGCAGACGGGCACCGCGTAGGCGGAATTGCGCTAAGGGTTCTTAATGGCGAAAAACCGCAGGACATTCCCATAACGACGCAGGCGAACCCTTACATATTCGACTGGAGAGCACTGCAGCGTTGGGGCTTCAGCGAAGCCAGTCTTCCTGTCGGGAGCACCGTGCTGTTTCGCCAACCAACGTTCTGGGAAGCTTACCGCCGCTATGTTCTGGCAGCGATCGCACTGTTCCTGATTCAGACAGCGATCATCGTCGCATTGTTTTGGCAGTGGCGTGTCCGAAAGAACGCTCAGGAGGATTTGGCTCTAGCCAACGAGCGGCTTCGCTTGGCCATGGAATGCGCGAAGGCCGTGAGTTGGAACATGGACATCAAGAAGGGCCGCACTAGCTGGTTTGGCGCCCTGGAAAATATGTTCGGCGAAACCTCGGCTACCTTCACGATGGAGATCGGCGAATTTTACAATTATGTCCATGAAGAGGACCGGAAACGATTGGCCGAGAGCGTAACTCGCGGCCAGGAGCGCCACGAACCGTTCGTAGCGGAATTCCGAACCGCGAATTCGAACGGAACCGCTCACTGGTTTTCGGCGCGAGGCAAATTCACCTACCGCGGCGACGGTCAGGCAACACGTATGCTTGGTATGGCCGTCGACATCACCGAAAGAAAGATGGCCGAAGAAAAAGTGCGGGAAAGCCAGGAACGCGTGGAGAGCATCATCGCATCCGCGATGGATGCCATCATTGCTATCGACACCGACCATCGCATCGTGGTCTTCAATGCTGCAGCGGAATCTATGTTCGGCTGTTCGGCCAAGGACGCTTTGTTTTCTCCGATCGAACAGTTTATCCCACAGCGTTTTCGTGTTGGACACCGCGATTCCGTCCGTCAGTTTGCGCGGACCGAAACGACTAATCGCGCCATGGATGGTTTTGGAACGCCCTGGGGATTGCGCGCGAATGGTGAGGAGTTTCCCATCGAAGCTTCCATTTCACAGAGTAGCGCCGGGGACAAAAAACTGCTCATCGTGATCATCAGGGACATAACCCAGCGCCGACAGGCCGAAGAGTTGCTCGCTTCCGTCAGCCGGAAACTGATTGAAGCGCAAGAGCAGGAGCGCACCTGGATCGCACGCGAACTCCACGATGACGTGACGCAGCGCCTGGCGCTATTGGCAGTCAACTTGGGCATGCTGAAGGGCACGCTGCCCGATTCTGCCAAGAAAGCCCGGCATGCTTTAAACGAACTAGCTGACATGACCAAAGAACTCGGGAATGACGTGCAGGCATTATCCCACCGGCTGCATTCTTCGAAGCTTGAGTACCTCGGCCTGGGTTCTGCGGCCGCATCCTTTTGCCGAGAGTTGGCCGAGCGGCAAGGGGTTGAGATCGACTTTCAGTCCGACACTCTCCCGAAGAATTTGTCGACGGAAACGTCCGTTTGTTTGTACAGGGTTCTTCAGGAAGCCTTGCAGAATGCTGTGAAACACAGCGGATCACGACAGTTTCAAGTCTCTTTGAACTGTTCCGAAAGCGAAATCTCCATGACGGTTTCTGATTCAGGCAAAGGTTTTAATCCGGAAGACGCCCTCAAGAGCCGCGGGCTAGGTATTACCAGCATGCGAGAACGCCTGAAACTGATCGATGGGCGGTTCTCCATCGAGTCCGGGTCGCACGGCACAGTGGTAAGAGCCGCCGCCCCGATCGCACAGATAAAATCCGCCGCCGCGACAACTGCCTGAGGCGATGCGCCAGCTCTCACCGATCGTTGTTATTGCCCGAGTCGCGTCCGCTGATGAATCGCTTGCCCTGAACAACGGCGTACAACGCTGGAATCAGGTCGGTTTCCATCTCTGATTTCAAAACGTACCCGCGAGCTCCCAGGTGCAGCGCTTCTTCGATGATTTCAGGGGAGGATTCCTGAGTCACAAAAATGATTTTCACGTAGGGAGCCAGTTCGCGAATCCGCCGGGCTGCGTCGATGCCATTCAAACCGGGAAGTCCGATATCCATTAGGATCACGTCGGGGTTCAATTCCTGCGCTTTTTCCACGGCCGTTATGCCGTCTGAGACCTCGCCGACCACGCGGAGATCGGACATGCCGCGCAGCAAGGACGCCACTAGAAGGCGGTGCGGCGCAAAATCCTCCACGGCTAGAATGCGTGTCAACGGAGTCACGAGATCGGCGGTATCAGAAATGAAGTTCACTCCTTGGGACGACGCTCGATGACATTCCCGAACGCCACGAGATTAGTTCCCGCTTCTGAGCCTCGACTTCTGTCAAAACTGACAGGGTGGACTCAGCGATTGCCGAAGGTCCAGTTCAGCCCCGTGCTGGTGCCATAGTCACTGCTCGAAAACCCCGTAGGGGGCCGCGTGTCCCAGTTACCATAGAAGGACACGTTAAACTTCAACTTGCTCCAAACCTTGACATAGTACGACGCGTTCAGATTGAAATGCACGCGCCCTGGGTCAGAGAGAGCGGGCAGCAAACTTGTCGTTACCGTGAAATTGGTCTTGTCGAACTGGAATAACTTCGCCTGCGCGCTGAGCCAGGCAGAGACGACGTCCTCGGTGGGTGCCACCAGCAGCTTTTCTTGATAAATGATGCGCTGATAAGCTAGTCCACCCGTTACCGTTATGGACGTATGATTGGTGTTCTTCAAATACCGTCCTACGCCGCCGCCAAAGGTCGATTGCAACTGGATTCCCTGTTCCGAGCTTTGTAGAAAATTGGCGATGCCTTTGTAATACCAGTTGTTCCAACCCATCAGATGGTAAGCCGATGAGTCGATCTGATTCCGTGAGGCTGTGGAGGCCCCCAGGCTCGATGAGAGTGACGAATCGTAGCTGACCGACGCAGCCCACCGTTCCCGCGGGTAGTCCGCATCGGACGAAAGATTATATTGGGTGGATTCGTTGCCTTTGTTGTAGATCACTCCCATGCCCACACTGCCATTAAACCGCTGCCAGAATCTCTCGGAGGTCTGCTCCATCTTTGCAACTTCGCTGCGCTGTATCTCCACCGGCCTACTCGCCGGTTCAAGTACCTCGAGCGATGCCGGCCGTTCTTCTTCGGTTTTTGGCATTGAAAGTGTTCCAGAATAGGTTTCGCCGTTTTGCGTCTTCACGACAAACAGCTGCTTGCTCTCGAGGTGGTCGACTTTGAACCAGTCAATCGACACCGTTCCCAACGCATAGTCGAGACTGATGTACAGCGTGTCCGCACTGAGACTCTTGATCTCGCAGGTCAAGCGGTCGCCATTGCGCATTACAATTACGTCGGTTTTTTCTCGTCCAGGCGCCGGCCACGCGCAGAGCAGGGCGACGCAAAAAAGAATCACGCGGACATTCATCGTTCGCCTCCTTGTCCAGCGTGGTTTTCAATCACTCGCAACACTGCGGTTGGCTTTTTCCCAATTTCGCACTTTGCGTCTCGCTTCGTCGAAGAGCCGCTCATAGTTAGCTTTCTGGACCTTTTTGCTCGCTTCCGGGGTCAGAGCCTTCCACAGCGGAGCGTATTGCACATAAATCTTGAGGTACTTTTCCTGGCTCGCCGGAGCAACTTCGTCGGTCCCAAACAGAAAACGGTCCGGATAGCGGTTGATGAGATTCGCGGTGATTTGCAGACTTTCGGGAGAGGACACGATATACTTGGCGACTTCATCCCAGGAGATGTCGAAATACACGTTATGCATGCTGGTATCGCTGAGAATTGACTCCAGCATTGCTGCGTGTTGTTTCACGGGATGGACAATGCGACCTACCCCGCAGTGCGCCCAGATGATCGGTACATTCGGATGGCGCTTGAGCAGCGCTTTCATCTGCTCCAGATATGCGGGCGTGCTGCCCTCCTTCGGGAAAGGCACGTCCACGTCGTTGTGAATCAGCACAACCAGCCCCGCCTCTGCGGCAAAGTCGAGAAGGCGATCAAGCCCGGGATTGGTCAGGCTCGCGGTCTCACCGGAAATCTTGGACGACACGAACTCCTTGTGAATCGTGAATTCGCCGATGCCCGAGAAGACGCCGGGGAATGTCTGCAACACGCGCCGGATATGATCGGCGGCATACATGTCTGCGGGATTGAAGCCAGTGATCATCGGATCGAAACGCGCTTGTTGCTCGGGCGTAAGCGAACGGTAGGCCATCGCGATGTAGGCATCCGTGAAGGAGTAGTAGTAAAGAGGTGCATCGGTCTGCAGGTAGTAAGTGGGCGCGAAGTCTCCGGAGTTTTGATAAGACCACTGCTGTTGCAGTGGGATTCCAAAAAGCGCCACGCGCCCAACCTTTGTGCCCATAATCGCTAGGAAGTCATGAATGTTTGTTCCTTCCTGTATGTAGTTCGTCAGGTGGAAATGAACGTCGTTTATTTCGGGCTCGTCCCGCTTAGACTGAGCAAACGCCGATGGGATCAAGACCAAGAAGAGAACCGCAATTCCAGCTACTAATATCGTGCTTCTGCGCTGTTGATGACCGAATCCGCGCAACATAGGGCTTCCCCTTTCTAGACTTAGTAAAAGGCCGTCACGCCCACGGTAAACACCTGCCCAGTGAGCTGTCCGATATAGAAGCCGAAGGTGCTGCTAACCGGTGAATGATCCACATTGATTAGCTGAACGTTGAGGCGGGCATTGCGGCTTTTCCATGGGTAATAATTGCCGCCAATGATGAATTCTTTTGGGTTTCCATATTGGCCGAAGACGTAGGAAGTCGCGCCATACAGTTCGACTAGCTTCGGCACCACCATGTATCCCAACTGAACGTAAAAGCCGGAATCCCGAACCGTGGTGACGGGCAACGGACCGTCGGCGACGAGATTGTCTAATATTCTGTAGTAGCCCTCGCCCTGGAGGAATAGGCCGTGGTACTTGAATCCTGCGGATTCAGACAATAGTTGATAGCGTGCCTTCAACACCGTCACACCGGGCGCCAACGCGCCTATGTCGAATATGTTGAGGGAATCTGAAAGACGAAGCGTTGTGTTTCCCGCGGGTGTGCCGATGGGGGCCTGGCGGTCCTCTGGACTGTAGGTGTAAGCGAAATTAAAGCGCGTCGCGAGCTTCTCGTGGCCCTCGAAGTCGCCAAAAGCCCCGCGCGGGCCAAACTCCCCTGTCGTAGGCAACCAAGTTATTGCAAAACCGGCGGAAAGGTCCCGATCCAGTTTGATTGCAGGAACATCCAAGTTGCTGTTGTTATTGCCGACCATCCACCTGTATTCAAGTCGTGAGAGGATATTCCCTTTGGCGAACACACCTTGTGAGAAGTACGGCCGGAAGAACTCGTCGGCCATCACGCGGTCGTAAGAGAGCCAATACGGGTGAGAGCCCTGTAACGACATAGTTCCCGGATACGCATTCCAGCCTATCCCGAGGTTCACATACTTACCGAAGTCGTAGTACAAGGCGCCGCCGACGGCCACCTGGTTGGTGTCCTGTACTGTCCAAAGGAACGTCGAATATTGGAACTTTTGACTGAACAGCCACCCTTGCGAAAATAGCATGACGCGGTGGAACTGAAAATCCTGCCGAGGATCTACCGGGACGGGACGGCCTAAGTGGTCGATTCCGATCTGATCGGCTGGCAACTGGTCTAGATACCGAGCCGCCATGTAGCCGCTCAGATTCAGTTCTCCGATTTCGCTCCTACCAACGGTAAAGCCGCGCCCTGGGTTGAATTCTCCAAAGATTAGAGGATTTCCTGCTGAAGCTTCGGGGAGCAGGGTCTTGTCATCTTGAGGCCCCAGGTTCTGCGTCGAGGCCTGCGCGGCCCCTCCCGCAGAACCCTGCCCTGATCCTCCTGGAGGTTGTTTGTTCGCGCTTGTTTGCTGCGAACTTGTTTGCTGCGCATCGGTGGAGTTGGGACTGGCTCGCAATTCACTTTTGGCCACGCTTGGCGACCCAGGCGTCTGCTGGGCCAAATACTGCCTGAGAGCGTTGATCTCGTCGATTAGTTCGTGGTTCTGCTTTTCGAGTTGCTGATTTTTTTCGACCAATTGATCGAGTTTAGTCAGTAGTTCCGCAGCGGTCTTTGCATCGGCAGTAACGTTATCGGTGACCGCCGGGGCGGTTTGTGCGGAGACAACCCGGTCGCAAAGTATAACTGCAAAACAAACAACAAGAACCCTTGTCATCAAATAAGAAGGTCTCATTTGCCCTCCGTGATTTCGATTTACGTCGGTGTCGAGGTGAAACAGTTGATGGGGAGCGGAGAGTGCTTTCATCTTGTTGCTCCCGCTTTTTGTTGTTGGTTATTTCAGACCCACGGAACTGGGCGAATAGAGGTTGTAGTCCAGCTTGTCGGCAACGTATTCGATCACTTTTTGTGCTTTGACGCTGTTGCCCGCTTGATCGAGGGGCGGCGCAAAAACGGCAATCGCGCCCTTGCCCGGGACAATGGCCACAATCCCACCGCCTACGCCGCTCTTCGCCGGTAGGCCCACATGCCATGCCCAGTAACCCGAGGAATCGTAGAGTCCAGCCATGGTCATGGTCGCAAGGATGTAAGGGATGTCGGCTTGCTTGATAACTTGTTCACCTGTGGCCGGATTTTTTCCGTTGTTGGCGAGCGTCGCGCCCATCCGGGCGAGTTGAGAAGCGTTCACGCCGACGGAGCACTGCTTTGTATAAACATCCACGGACTCGAACGGATCGGCGTAAATGCGATCATATTTCGCAAGAAGATAAGACAGGGCCTTATTGCCCGTATTGGTGGCGGCTTCGGATTTATACACTTCGTCAATCAGAACAAGTTTTTCGCCAGCGGCTTTGCTGTAGAAGTCCAGAATCTTATTCCACTTTTCGTCGGGCGTTTTGCCCGAAATCAGGCTGACAGTTGCAATCGCTCCCGCATTTACAAGCGGATTGCCACTGTGGGTTGGCATGTCTACGACCGCGTTGACTGAGTTGAAGGGCCTACCCGTTGGTTCGGAGCCGATCTTCTCAAACACTTTGTCGGGGCCCTGCTCCTCGATGGCAAGGGCAAGCGAGAAGACCTTCGAGATCGATTGGATTGAGAAGGAATACTTGACGTCACCAAGTTCGAAGATTTGGTCGTCAGTCGTGACCACAGCTATCCCAAACAGCTTAGAGTCGACTTGGGCCAGATATGGAATGTAATCCGCGTTCTTACCTCCGGTGTCGTTGCGAAACTTGTCGTAAGCTTCGCGCACTACGGCCTCGACACGTTCGCGACCGGGAGCAACTGGACTCCGCTTCGTCTGCGCGGTAGCCTGAAAAGTTCCAATACTCAGAGTAAACAAGCAAATCGCCGCCAGAATAAACGTGAACCGATTACGCTTGCTCAACATGAATTTCCTCCTGAAAATTAAGTTAAAGTTCAACACTGCTCCACCCGCGTGCCTTAGAATTCGAATCCCTTCGCCCAGTCATAACGGAATGAAAACTGAACGCGGTAGTCGTTGTAGTTGTAACCATCGGTGAAGTTCACGCGACGGCCAAATTGAAATTCACCACCGATGGTGACTTTCTTGACCGGGTGGTAGAGCAAGTTCGCCAACGCGTACTGGCCTTGGTGGAATGCGCTTGGCAGTTGTCCATCTGTGTTTTGGATGTTGATGAGTGAATACCCCACGGAACTGGAGAAACGATCGCTCCAGGTGTGGTCAAGGAAAGAAACCACGCCAAGTAACGGCAACGGCACACCCTTCACCGGGGTGACGGGATTGGAGAAGTTGTTTCGGGCACCGATGTCAACGGGAGCATCATTCATGTAGTTCTCGATGGCATCGCCGTACACCACCTGGAACTTGCCAACATCTTTCTTGGTGAAATTCACATTTGAGCTGACACTCACGCCCCAACCAACTGCCGAACCGCTGAAGTTGTTGGTGCTGGTTGCCATGGTGTCAACCCACGCTAACTCCCTGACGATGGCGCCGACCTGAACGTAACCCCAGTTCCTGCCAAGCCGGGCATGGCCGCTGAGGTCAGGCCATTTGAATTGGGGTCTGATGTTGGAGAGGTCGATGCGATCGGCGTAAACACCCCCATCGGCACTGCCGCCTGGCCGTTCCAAGGCGATGACAATGTTGCTCGCGCCCTTTAACGGCATCCAGCGAACCTGGACGTTTCGGAAGAACACCATGCCCGGGGGCCCCCAATACTCCAAGGAGTTCGGAAACACGTCGATGTCCATGAACGGACTCCACGTTTGTCCTGCGCCGAACTGGCCTAGCTCCCCATAGGCTTGACGAAGACGGAAGGTAGTCTGGCCGGCGTCCACGCCGGTACCGAACAACTCAAACTCAAAAATGGTATTGAGATCGCCGAGCGGAGTATCGGTTGACGACTTCACTCCGAAACGCGTCTGGCGCACACCGAAAAAGGTATTGCCGTTCGCACCGTATTCACCGGGATACGCCGGCAACTGCGTGGGGCGCACCACATCGAACCAATCGGGATTGATAACGCCGAAGTTGTAGCCGCTGTCCAACTGGACAAAGCCATACATGTCGAGAGAGGTGGATGGGCCCGTTTCTTCGCCGTGCTCCATGGCATCGCGCGTCTCCGTGGTCACGGGAACGCTTGGACCTGGTACCGCGGTTTTTGTGAGCTGCTGCGCGGTGGCCATCTGTTGCTTGAGTTCGGCCATCTCTTTTTCGAGTTGGTCCAGTTTCTTCTGCATCTGCTGCATGTCCGGCACTTGGGCTGGTTGTTCCTGCGCACGGGTCGGTGCGCTGAAAAGCAGCATCAGGCTTAATGCGACAATGCAGAAACATAGAAGTCGTTCACAGATTGCTGAGTGCTTGCATTTCATAGGCACGCTGCTCCTTGATTGGCTTCCATCGGATGGTTTGCGCTTTGCGCGCGCCACACCTATGGGAGCGCATCTCCGGTTCTCGGAGAACCTGGTCTAGAGACCCTCGATCTGAAACTCGTTTCTGCGATCTCGCAGCAAAGAAGGTTTCAGATCTGTTGGGCGCAGGTTAGACGTGCTCCACTGAGGTCAAAAACTGGCAGAACTAACAGGAGTCATCTAGAACCACCTGCAATAAGCCCTCTGCTAGTTCTGACAGTTCTCGCTTTGCGCTCCTCGCTCCTACCCTGAAGCAGGGCCTCGTCGCCATCGACACCGTTGAGGAACTGCGCACGCTCGTTCCGACAGACGATGGGATACGGGGCACCACCCTTGTCTCCTGGTTTTTGTGCGAAAGATCTTCAACGGCGTAAAGGATCTGGAAGGAGCTCGTCATGAGCACACTCGAGCAGAAGCCCGGCCGCGGACCATTTGTTGATTGCACGGAGCAGAAGCGTCTCAATGACGCACGAAATCAGGGCGTGCCCTGGAAAAAGTGGGGGCCGTACTTAAGCGAACGGCAGTGGGGCACTGTCCGTGAAGACTACAGCGACGACGGAAATGCCTGGGACTACTTCAGTCACGATCAGGCGAGGTCTCGCGCCTATCGCTGGGGTGAAGACGGAATCGCAGGGATTTCCGACGATAAACAGCAACTCTGTTTTGCGCTCGCGCTTTGGAACGGTCACGACCCGATTCTCAAGGAACGACTCTTCGGCCTGACCAACAGCGAAGGAAACCATGGGGAAGACGTCAAGGAATACTATTTCTACGTTGACAGCACGCCCACGCACTCCTACATGAGATCGCTCTACAAATATCCGCAAAAAGAGTTCCCATACAAAGACCTAGTGGAGACGAACCGAAATAGCTCGCGCGAGGAACTCGAGTACGAACTCCTGGATACTGGAATCTTCGACGACGACCGCTATTTCGACGTTTTTGCCGAATATGCAAAAAACGATCCCGAGGATTTGTTGATTCGCATTACCGTGCACAACCGCGGACCGGAGCCGGCAGTCCTGCATCTGCTCCCGACCCTGTGGTTCCGGAACACCTGGTCTTGGGATGGGGAGGAAGTAAAACCACACCTTAAGAAAATATCTGGCGCGGTGATACAAGCTTCACATCCCCAGTTGGGTGATCGTTTTCTGCTTTGCGAAGGAACGTCGGAGCTACTTTTCACCGAGAACGAAAGTAATAACTCTCGTCTGTGGGGACAACCTAACGCTTCTCCTTACGTCAAGGATGCATTTCATAACTATGTCATTGCTGGGAATCGCGACGCGGTGAATCCGGCACAACGGGGCACCAAAGCCTCTGCTTATTACGTCCTGGAGATCCCCAGCGGTGGTTCCAAGGCTGTGCGACTCCGGCTTTCCGCGCACCAATTGGCAAGTCCTTTCCTGACGTTCGATCAGATCGTGGCCGCACGTCTCGCCGATGCCGACGAGTTTTACAACAAAATCTCCCCAAGCTCTCTCAGTGAAGATCAGCGTCGCGTTCACCGCCAGGCGCTCGCCGGAATGCTCTGGACCAAGCAGTTTTACTACTTCGACTTGGACAGATGGCTGGACGAGCACGGGGCCCATCCTCTCATGGGCTCCGCGAAACGGCGCGCCAGGAACGCGGAATGGTTTCACATGCTCAACAGCGACATCATTTCGATGCCCGACAAGTGGGAATACCCATGGTATGCCGCATGGGATCTCGCCTTTCATACTCTCGCCCTGTCTTTGGTGGACTTCGACTTTGCCAAAGAGCAGTTGTTGCTGATGCTCAGGAATCTGTATGCCCATCCGAACGGGCAGATTCCGGCGTATGAATGGAATTTCAGCGATGTCAACCCACCCGTGCACGCTTGGGCAACTCTGTTCCTCTATAACATCGAAAAAGAACTGGGCCGCGCCGATATTCGTTTCCTAGAACGCTCCTTTCAGGGACTAATGCTGAATTTCAATTGGTGGGTGAACCGCAAAGACCCCGAAGGCCGCAACGTATTTGCCGGCGGTTTTCTCGGCTTGGACAACATCGGAGTGTTTGACCGCAGCGCGGAACTTCCGACAGGCGGGCACCTTGACCAGGCCGACGGTACAGCATGGATGGCCTTCTATTGCCAGAACATGCTGGAAATCGCACTTATCCTTACGGAATCCGACCCAATGTACGAGGAGATTGCTTTTCGATTCCTCGAGCATTTCTTGTGGATTACTTATGCCATGGACCGTATCGGAGTCCATCACGATGAGATGTGGGATACGCAGGACGGCTTTTTCTACGATTTATTGCATTTGCCAAATGGCGACGCGTTCCGTCTGAAGGTCCGCTCTATGGTCGGACTGTTGCCGCTGTGTGCCTCGACAGTTTTTGAACACGATGTGGTTCTCAGCCATCCGCGCCTTTTCGAACTGCTTCAACTGTTCATCAAGCGGCATCCGGAAGTAGTCGAGAAAATTGCTCCGGCCGACGAAAGGTTGTCGGGGTACGCCGAGCGCCGCTTACTTGCCGTCTGCAACAAAGAGAAGGTCACCCGCATTTTGACCTATATGCTCGATGAAAAGGAGTTTCTCGGGCCGTACGGTATACGCTCCCTTTCTCGCTATCACCGCGACCATCCTTTCGCCTTCCACTTAGGACATCAAGAATTCAAGGTGCAATATCTTCCGGCCGAGTCCAATACCGGCATGTTTGGTGGTAACTCCAATTGGCGTGGACCGGTTTGGATGCCTGTGAATGGGCTCTTAATTCGCGGCCTGGTGAACCTCTATCAGTTCTACGGTGATAACTTCAAAGTGGAGTGCCCCACGGGCTCCGGAAAATATATGACTCTCTTCGAAGTTGCCGGGGAGATTGCGCGAAGATTGTCAAACATCTTTCTGCGTGATTCCAGCGGCAAGCGTCCGGTCTACGGCGGAACGAAAAAGTTCCAGGAGGATCCGTACTGGAAGGATTACATACTCTTCTACGAATACTTCCACGGCGATAACGGGGCAGGCCTTGGCGCAAGCCATCAAACCGGATGGACCGGCATCATTGCAAGGACCCTTGATCTTTTTGCCAGGTTGAAACCCGAGGACGCGCTCCACGTCTCGAAAGATGAGCTTGCCGCTCGTATGACGCGCGAACAAGTCGCCGGGCGCTGACACCGCTCCAATTCCGGACTTTGCAAATACGGTAGACGGAAAACGTGCCTCCTCTCGAAAAAATCGCAAATGTTCTGGTTCTGATTCTACTTGTTGAAATGATGATAACGGTTGGACTGGGAGTGTCGCTCCGTAGTCTTATGGCTGTTTTTTTGAGATGCCGAACTGCTGGTCCGCGCGGGATTAACAAATTATTTCGTGGTTCCCGCGATTGCGATCACCCTTTTGTATCTCTTTCATGCCGGCTTGATGGTCAGCCTAGCCGCAGCGGGCAAGCAAACGGAATGGCGCGTTTGGGCCGAATCCAGGAAATTTTCCGCGAACTTAAAGCTGTACCCGACTCTACGAGCTGTTCTCAAGTCATTCCGGAACGAAGAGAGCAGTTCTGGCCAATAACGGAAGAGAGCCAAAAATGGGCTGGTTAGCGAATCTGTTCACGAAACACCCCGAAATGGGCGTTTACCTGGCAGTTGGGATCGGTTACGTCATCGGGAAGCTGAAGCTTCACGGTGTGGGCTTGGGCGCCGTTACCGGCTCTCTCCTCGGTGGCATTTTGATCGGAAACTTTTTCAATGTGCCCATAGCGGATCAGACCAAATCAATGTTGTTCCTTTTGTTTCTCTTCGGAATCGGCTACTCCGTTGGTCCCAACTTTTTTCGGAGTCTGAAAGGGGACGGTTGGCGATGGGCGGTTCTCGGTGTGTTTGTGCCGCTGGTGGGTCTTCTCGCTACCTACGCCGTTGCGATGTTGCTGCGTCTCGATCCGGGATATGCTGCCGGCTTGCTTTCCGGGGGGCTGACGGAGTCGCCTGCCATCGGCACGGCAAGCGAGGCCATCAAGGTATTGCCTCTGTCGAATGAGCAGAAAGATTTATTCGTAGCGCATGTCGCCGTAGCCGACGCCATCTGTTACATATTCGGGACACTCGGAATTATCTGGGCATGCAGCAGCCTTGGCCCGAAACTCCTGCGGATTGATTTGCGCAGAGAAAGCAAGAATCTGGAAGAGAGCATGGGAATCGTGCATGAAAAGCGGGGAGTCCAATTCGGGTGGCAAGCTATTGGGTGTCGATCGTATCAGGTTCCGCAGAATTCTTCGCTCATTGGAAAGACTGTCGCCGAGGCCAAGTCTTTGGTACCTGGGGCACGGCTGTTCGTGGAAAGAATCCGCCGCGATGGCGACGTTTTCTCCCCTGAAAAAGCAACGGTGATACAAGCCGGTGATACTTTAGCCGTTTTAGGACGGACAGAGGTTCTAGCCGAAGCCATTGGTTCAACCGCGACAGAAATTGCGGACTCCGAATTACTGCAGATTCCAGTCGCTTCTTTCGAGATTTACGTGACGGACCAGCGGATCGCCGGAAGAACTCTTCAGGACATAGCGGACAATGTGGACGAGGCACACGGGGTCCTACTCCGTGGAATCGTGCGCGCTGAACAGGCTATTCCGATCGGCCGAGAAACCATCATTGAGCGCGGCGACACTCTGCTAGTCACGGGCTCGGAACAGGCTATTCAGAGATTAGCGCCGATCGTCGGCAAGATCATACGGCCGACCGAAGAGAGTGATCTGTCAGTGCTCGGCCTGGCCGTGTTTGCTGGGATCCTCCTGGGCACAATAGTCGCGATCCCAATTGGTCATCTGAGAATCGCCTTGGGCACAAGTGTCGGAACCCTTATAGCTGGAGTGATCGTCGGATGGTTGCGGTCTGTGCGGCCATGGTTTGGACGATTCCCTGACGCAGCAATCCATCTCATGCGGTCCCTTGGGTTAGCGGCGTTTGTGGCAATGGTTGGGCTCAAAGCCGGCCCGATTTTTCTGACAGCGGTACGCCAAGAAGGCTACCTCCTGCTCATCGGCGGCATTTTCGTGACGATGATCCCTTTTCTTTCTGGCCTCTTTTTCGGCCGCTATGTTTTGAAGGTCAGCCCCGTGCTTTTGTTGGGCGGACTCGCCGGAGCCCAAACGGTGACCGCTGCTGTTGTGGCCCTGGAGGAAAAGTCGGATAGTCCTATCGCCGCGCTGGGCTACTCTTCCACTGTCGCATTGGGCCACATTCTTCTTACGACTTGGGGAACCCTAATCGTAGCCCTCGTGACTTAGTCACAATCAACCGGGAATGGGAATGCGTCGGGCAGTTGAATGGCAAACGTATTGATTTCCATGCAATTCGCAAAATGATCTCCAGCCATAAGGCCCAATACCGCGTTTTTCGTCCAGGTAGATAGGTCGAATACCTAGCCATCTGGGAGGTAAGCCCGAACTTTAATCGGGACCTTGAGTATCGAGTGTAGTATCATTCGGCTCCCACACTCCGGCACCAGGTAAAGGTAGAAGCTGTCGAGCCTAACTACAACGGGTCGATTTCATACCTCTGCGACACTCACGAATCAGCCGGATCTTGTCTTCCGCATCGGATTGTGACTACGGTGGTACTCGACCCAAGCCTTCCGCTCTTAGCATGACTCGCAAAGTGTAATGCTCAAAAGCTCGTTCCAAGGAATTGTACCCACCAGCGAAGCCATTGAAACTGATGGGCAATTCACTTGGGTGAACGCCCTATTCGGTGAAATCCCAAATATTTCTACTAACTTCTCGGTCAGTCAAAAGGTGATCCAGAGGTGATCTCGGAGGTTCGCGAAAGATATACCCCTCCCCGGTAGCACATTAAAAACTCTTATTTTTGTAGGTAAGAGTGGCGCGCCCGGGGAGAGTCGAACTCCCGACCCTCTGCTTAGAAGGCAGACGCTCTATCCAACTGAGCTACGGGCGCGCTGACTGCAACTAATTCACTGTAATGCGTTTGTGGCCTCTTTCGCAACCGACAACTGAGCAGGCGGATTCTCGCTGTACCCAGTTTTGTGCCCACCCAGCCGCGACATTGCATCCAAAACCGCATCTTCGGACGGACGCACATGCCAGGCGGAGATTCCGATAGAGCTATGTCCAGCGATCTGGGCCAGTATCCAAACATCGCATCCAGATTGCCCCAGGCGCGCCAGAAATGTAATAAAGCACGAACGAACGGACTGGCTTCTCATTTCGCTTGGCCGCTTCCTTGGCGACGGCCTTAAACGCATTGGCGTGCTGTTTGCGAAGGCTCGACGGCTCAACGTGGCCGCTACGCGTAGACGCGGGCCACACCTACCCTTCCTCTGGCTTGCCCGCCGCATCCCAGCGGGCATTTCATCGCTGACTGTCGAGGCAGGGAGCCCCAATATTCCAGCGCTACAACCCAAGAATGCCGAGGGTGACCTTCGTTGTATGCGTCTGGCCCCCACCCTTGGCTGTTATGGTGATCGTGTAGAACCCTGTCCTGGCATTCGGACTCGTCTTGACAGTCATAGTCGAGCTGCCAGCGCCGGGGGCCGCAATCGGGTCGGGGTTGAACGTGAAGGTACTCCCAGCTCCTCCTCCTGAAGCGGACAAGGTTATGGCGGAATTGAAGCCACCGGATATCGTGGTCGTGATTGTGTAGGTGTCTGAGCCCCCTGCAATAACAGCGTGCAACGAGGGAGATGCGCTGACGGCGAAGTTGCCGGAGCCTCCGCCGCCCGCCGAAGTCACTGTCAGGGAAACAGTGGTGGTTGCCGTGGTACTGCCGGAGGATCCTGTGACCGTAATGCTATAGGTGCCGGGAACCGTGGATGCGGCAACAGTCATGGCCATGATTGAAGTTCCAGCCCCGGTAATGGAAGCGGGGCTAAAGCCCACGGTCACGCCGGATGGCTGGCCGCTCGCGGACAAAGTAATGGCCGAGTTGAAGCCGCCGGTGACTGCGCTAGTAATGGTGGAGTTTCCTGACATACCTTGCGTCACCGAGACCGAAGCGGGTGAAGCGGAAAGGCTGAATCCAGGAGCGGGTGCGGTTCCAAGGAGTGCGTTGATCAGAGCTGCCCCGTTCGGACTGCCCCAGCCGGTCGCCAGGTCGTATCCGGTTGTTGCCGGATCACCGTTGCTGCCGCTGGTGATGTCGTGGAAATCGGCGTCGTAGTTCGAGCTCAGGCCGATGGTGTAAAGGGTCGGGTTGATGAAACCGAGCGGGGGCTGGCCATTCGCAGCTGCCTGTTGATTCACGAGAGCCAGGTAGCCAGCCCACAGGGGCGCCGCGAAGCTCGTTCCGCCATAATAGTTCTCGGTGCAGGTAGTCTGGTCGGCACAGACGTAATAGGTGAAATTGGCGTTTGCCGAAACATCCGGCGCGTTGCGCAAGGTTTTGGAGCAATTCGAGCACTGGTTAGCCGTGGCTGTCTGCCAAGCGGGAATCGCGAACCCATCCGGCGAAATTCCACCACCCCCGTCAACCCAGGCGGTTTCCGAACTCCACGGGCCGCCCGCGCTGCTGGTCTGTAGGTCCGTTCCACCGACCGTGGTGAGATAGACGTCGTCCGCTGGATAAACAGTGGAGGACGACTTCCACGCGCCACTGTCACCGGAAGCCTGAAACAAGCTCTGCCCCTGTGCAGCGAACTCTTTAAAGTAAGGGTCATCCGTCGAGGGGTCTGCTGGAGTCCATGCCCAGGAACAACTGAGCTGCGCGTTGAGCGGACTTGCCGTTGCCATGGCGTTGAAGATAGCTGCGTCGGTTGAGCCCACATATACAACTAGGTTGGAGAGGCCTGGAGCCATGCCGAGCGCCTGAGTCATGTCAATGGTCTGCTCGGTGTCATCACAGAAGGGATAAACGCAGCTCGTGCTGGTGCCGTCGGTGGAAAGAAGGGTGATGGGGACAGTGTTCGTCAGACCTGTGTTGGCGTAGTAGGTGTTCAAGTCAGACAGCTCGGTGCCGTAATACTCCACCAGTCCGAGCGTCTGGCCGCTGCCGGTGAGAGCTGTGCCGCCATAATATGCTGACCTCATGTCGCTACCAAGAAAAGAGGCGCCCGGGCCGGACCCAGTCGTGGCGTTCGGCTTCGCAGCGGAATCTTGCTGTCCAGTCGCATTCCTATGGACGAGAGCGGGATGCGGAATTGAATAGTTGTCCAAGCCCGCAATGCGCCACAGGCGGACCGCCAAATCCGGCGTGGGCTCTCGGTCCGGAGCGTAGAACATGCGGCCCTCCGTGGGGTGCATGTACGTGCCCATTTTTAGATGGAAGGCTGCCTCAATGCTTGCGACTGGCCCCGTGACATCCACGTTCACGCGGTTGCGGGAGGTGCCGACCACTTTGAGCCCGTGTGCTTTCGCGAAGCGAATCACAGCGTCATAGTCCTCCTGGCTGGGACCGAACCTCGCAGTAAACTCATCCACCGTGAGGAAATGGCGGTAAGACGGGCTACTCGGATCGTAAAGTTCCTTCAGAAAGCTGTCTAACGCTTCCTGGTTAGCGAGCGGCAGAACAAGGACAAGGTGCATAGACTGCGTTGCGGGCAGACGTCCGACAGAACGGGCTTGTCCATTTTGAGTCACGTCCCGCACATGACGCGTCAAGGGGGGCAGTGACTGGGCCTGGCAGACGACATTCAAGGCCAATATCTGGGCGACGACAACGAGCAAAGATGTACCTATTCGTCGAATCATCGGATTTCCCTCCCTCAGCTGGAATCAGTACGTTCACCCATCGTCCGTTATGACAACGTCGGAATCCTGACCTTCTCATCGTTGTTCATAGGCGCGATTACTGGGCTGGCCTAGGGAATCCGGGGTTTTCCATCTTGACCACACCCAGATGAGGCACGCTTATACACCCAGCACTTGTCCTGGTAAAGAGTACGGAGGGTCAGTGCGACGAAGCCAGAATCTTGCGTGAGAAACGGCACACCAGAAGAGCCAACCGGCAAGGTGGCGAAGCACGGGTTTTCTTCCAAATCGGTGTCGCGGAAGTAAAGACAAAAGTACTACAGGAAATGGGACTTCCTGCGCTAAGGGCGGCAAGGTTTCGTGGTGATTGTCGCAGAATCAACCCTGCGCCAGACCGTCATGAAACCGCAAAGACCTTGCCACAGAAGAAGTTAGCCGCTTACCCTAACAGTCTCTTCGAAGCGAACACCCTCGCGATTCGCGGCAAACCTTGGTAACTGTCCCACTGGAACGCACGGCCGGGTGCGTCCCCGCTGCACTGAACCCGTCCCATCGTCCAGTTGTCGGCTCACAGAGGAAGGAGTTAACTCTCGGATAGGACCGAATATCGGCGGAGCGGTGTACCCGTGCTGCAGGTTAGGTATTTAGCCCGGAACCGGAAAGAAAGACCAGGTTTAGGGACGCGGGAATACAGCAGCGCTTTGCCGTTGCCGTCATTTACAGCGAGTTGTCCGAGATTGGAAGCGCCCATGAGAAAAACAATTCGAACAGAGCGCGGCTTCACCCTGCTGGAATCGGTGGTCGTGATAGGAATCATGATGGTGCTGATGGGCATCGCCATCATTCAGAGCCTAGGAACGATGGAGTCGTACCAGGTAAATTCAGCGAGCAATATTGTGGTAAGCCAACTGCGCGTGGCGGAACAACTGGCAATCTCTCAGCGGCGTCCCGTGCGCATATGGATTGATACTGCGCCTGAATCGGATAACCGCTATCACGTCAAATATCAGGTCCAACCTGCCGGTACTTTTACGACGGAAACTGCCGGGCCCGTTGTCAGCGTTCCCTTGCCGGGACCCACCCAGTTCATACTTGAATCCACCGTTCCGGATACGCCGATGGGTTTCGGCAACTCCGCAGCCGTTTACCTTGGCAATCCCCCGGTCAATGGCGGCCCATCGATCATGCAATTCAATCCAACCGGGACGTTCACAGACAACTCGGGAACCAACCTCCTTTATGGAACCGTCTTTATCGGCGTTCCGAATTTGCCGCTCACGGCGCGCGCAGTGACCATCATGGGTGGAACGGGTCGAGTTCGAGCCTACCGGTGGACCGGTGTCGGCACTGGATGGGTGGAGTAGGAGCGAATCATGAGACCAGACAAACTTGTACGAAAGCAGGAAGGTTTCACGCTGCTGGAAACCATGATCGCCGCGGCCATCCTCAGTTTTGGCGTGTTGACTCTGGCCTCTTTCTTTACCTCCGGCCTAAAGAATTCCAACGAGGTCCAGATGCAGTACATCGCCAATCAGAAGGCTCAGGAGGCGATGGAATCGATCTTCACGGCGCGCAACACGCAATCGCTCACCTTTGCGCAGTTAAACAATATCAGCAACGGCGGCGTGTTCAAGGACGGTCCTCAGCCGTTGCTGGCGCCAGGGCCGGACGGGATCGTGGGAACGTCTGACGATGACGCGACAAATCCTGACGTCATCATCACAGGGCCGGGACCGGACAAAATCCTGGGAACCGCCGACGATACGTTTATCCCGCTGAATCCCTGGATGACCCGCACCATCCTATTCACGTCCTTGACCAACTACGCAAACATGATTCAGGTCACAGTGACCATCAATTACACATACAACGGGCAGACGGGCCAAGTTCAGCTGGTCAGCTACATCTCAGCGTATTCGTGAGGCGCTTCATGGAACCGAAGACAAAATTAAGGGGAGTAGCAGGTTTCACACTCATCGAGTTGATGGTGGCGATGGCCGTCGTCATGGTTTTGCTCTATGCCGCGATGATGGCCTTCCGCGATGCCTCGCAGACCAATCAGATCGTGACCATGAATGCGGACATGGCGGACAACCTGCGCAATGGCCTGAATCTGATTCAGACCGATCTGCAACAGGCTGGCTCCGGTATTCCCACCGGCGGCATTCCTTTGCCATTTTCCTCCAACAATTCCACCACGAGCCCTTGCGGAACCACACCCGCGCTGGTTCGTCCGATCCTCAATGGGACTACTACTTTTCCGGCGTGCAATTCCACTTTGCCCGCTGTTGAGCCGGGTAACGCCCTCGGGCCTTTTATCACCGCTCCGGATGCCACCACAGGGCTTCCGTCGAATCCCAGCAGCTACACGGACGAGATTACCATCGTATATGCCGACAATCTCGGCATGGACTCAAAGCCGATCAACGCGCCCGCCACCACCAACCCATCAAATCCGGGCTGCCCAAACGGTACCTTGACTCTCAGCGGCACTACGCTGACCGCCGTGTTTGATGGCACCACGCTCAATTCGCAAGGCAATTATAACTGCGTCAACTTCGTAAAGAACGGGATCGCCATCAACATCGGTGACCTGATCATGTTCAGCAACACGCAAGGCCAAGCGCTCCTGGCAGTCACGGGAATCAGCGGTCAGACGCTCACCTTTGCCAAAGGGGACCCTTACGGCCTGAACGGTCGCTCGGAAACCTCCGGAACCATCAATTATCTTCAGACTACAGGGCCCACCTGCGGAGGAACCAACGCCTGCTTCGCGAATACCAGCGCCACTCGAGTCTGGATGATTTCCTACTATCTGGACAATGTAAGCAGCCCGCCCTATGTGAGATTGATCCGCCAGTTGGGTTTGAACGCGGCCACACCCGTCGGCGAAACGCTGGAGAATATGCAGTTCACCTACAACTTCGTGGATGGCAACACCAACCCAACCAATCAAGCCACGGTGCCCCCAGGCGACTCCGAATCGCAGATCATGTCCGTGGATGTTTATCTGGGCGCGCGTTCCAGTTATATGGTGCGCCAGAACAGCAAAGCCTTTTATTCCCGCGACAACCTGATGACCCAAGTCAGTATTCGCAGTAACGCTTATACCAATACTTTGTGAACCAGAGGAGTATGCGATGAGCCGGAAACTGTTTCAGAAATCCAAGCGTCTTCGAAAGGACGCGGGTATTGCTCTCCTCACGACCCTCATGTTGTTGTTCCTGATGTCCAGCTTGCTGGTTGGCTTTGCCGTGCTGTTGCTCTCAAATCAGCAACTGGCCGGAGCAAACAACGATCAGGTGGTTGCGTTTTATGCCGCGGAAGCGGGCATGGAAAAGATGACGGCGGATCTGGGCGCCCTCTTTAGCCAGACGTATTCTCCAAGCATTACGGAAGTCAACGCGTTGGAGACCACGCCTTTCGGTCCTCCCGCCTCTTCGCTTTTCCCGGGGGAATCCGTCAGTTATACGACCGCCGATGGCAACTCAGGATATCTCATCGTGCCACAGGACCTGGACGCGAATGGCAATCCGGCCGCTACGCCAACCAATATCAAGTCTGGACCTTACCAGGGGATGACGGCTCTGGCGACGACCTATAACCTGACCGTGAATGCCCGGACAAGCACAGGGCGTGAAGTCAGCTTGACCCGGACCACACAGACGGTAGGCATCCCGATGTTCCAGTTCGCCATCTTCTGCGAAGTGGACTGTGCATTTCACGCTGGCTCCAACTACACCGTGAATGGGCGCGTGCACGGCAACGGCAATCTCTTTTTGGCTAGCGGTGCGACTCTGAGCCTGCAGGCAAAAGTAGATGCTTATAAGGACATCATTCGCGCTTACATGGACAATGGTGCCAACACTCAGTCCAACTGGGGCGGCAATGTCAGCATCACAACCACCCCTACCGGCGGCAGCTACCGCAACTTGGCTTTCACGGAAGGCAGTTACAATGGTTCGTCCTGCATCAGCGGTTGGACCACGGTATCCACGGGGAACAGCCCGACCGACTATGGCAGCAACTTGATTAACGGGAAGGGCAGTCCGAGTTGCGGCCAATACTCCACGGGCGCGCAGCAACTGAACCTTGCTGTTGTCACCATGGGCGGCGGCACGACGCAGCCCATCGACCTGATTCGCCGTCCGATTTCAGGAGAATCCTTTAACGTAACCGCCGAGCGTTACTACGCACAATCCAGCCTGGCGATTTTTCTTTCGGATAATCCAACCGACATCATGAGTCTTCCCTGCATGGAATCGAGCACGCAGCCCTTTGACCTGAGCACGCTTGCTCAACCTGTCGCTTCCTGGCCTGCCAGTACTGCGACACTCAAGTCCAAGATGACGACATACGGTACTACTGCGTTGCCTCTCGCTGCATCAGGGGCCGCCAAGACGGCAACCACCTATAACGCAGCCGATGGTTATTGGCTTCCCTACGGCTATCCGATCGTCAAGGGCTTTATCAAAGTCATCGCTCAGACCAATTACGCGGCACCCTGCACCTCCTGGGTTGACGTGACGGCTGAGGTCCTCGCCCTGGGCTATGCGGGCCGGAACATCAATCCGCAAGTCGGACTAGCGGCCGGCACATACGGCGCTCCTACCAATACGGTTGGGGAACCCCTCTCCGGCGCCAACCTGCCTGGCGGCCAAGTGGGGCCCGCCACCACCTGCGCGGATCCTCACCCTAATGCAGTCATTCGCTTGGAGCGCGTACGCGATAATCCCTCGAATTACCTCAACACCGCTGTGGGCGAGTGCGGCAACGGCACGGGCGGCTATGCTGCTCTCCTGCCGTCAGACTTTTGGGAAAATACGGTCTTTGATCCAAGAGAAGGAGAACTTCGCGATACAGTGCCCGCCAATCCTTACAATAACCTGCCCACTTTAAACGGCACCATGCACTATATCGAACTCGACACCGCAAACCTGGCGAAATGGTTCGCAGGAAACCTCGGTTCCTCCGGCCACAGCACCTTCGATTCCTCCAATTCTCCGAATGATTTCTCCGTCTATATCTCCGACCGCAGAGGCAACTACGCCACCTCACAAGTCTGGACTGGCCCTTGGCCCCCGCTTTCACCCAGCACTCATGAAACCGGGGAATACGGATGGGACGACGTGGTCAACAGTGGCGACGCGACCAACGGCTGCCCCAACAATTCGCTTGATACGGGCGAGAATTTGGACTTGCTGGCTCCTCCTCAGAGCACTCCTCAACTGTTCACTTACGGCGCTCTTGCTGCCAACACAACTTACATCATGGACACCGCCGCGAGCGCCGCTGGGCAGGAAACCACAATCTACAACATTGCGACTGGCGCGATCCAAAACAACTTGAACACTGCCTACGGCAGGTACGGTTTCTATCCTAACCTGGTCACCAACGGGGCTATCCTGGCCAACCCGAACTGCGGTTCCCCGAGTTACGCCACTGCGGCCCCCGGGCCTGGCATTTGGCCCATGATGTACGCGGCATCCTCGAACATGGCTCGCGAAAATCCTTCGATCTTCTTCCGCCGCGCGGTGAAGATTGTAAACGGACGGCAGAACCTGGCGACCCTGTTCAATTGCCCCACCAGCCCCGCTGTATTCCCGTGCGGGCTGTCCATCGCCATGGAGAACCCGGTGTACCTCCAAGGCGACTTCAACGCCGACTACTCTTCCCCGGGAACCAGTGGATTCTCGGACGCCAGTGTGGGCGCTTCGATCGCAGCCGACGCGATCACGATTCTGTCCAACAACTGGAACGACATAAATTCGTTCTCATTCAGCCTTTACGCCAACAATGGGCCTCGCAACCCCGCCACCACCTATTGGCGCGCCGCCGTGATCGCCGGCAAGAGCTTGTCCTTCCCGCAATTCGGCACGAACGCCGACAACGGGACCGATGGAGGCATGCACAACTTCTTGCGAGAAGTGGAGAACTGGGGCGGCACCAGCGCCACCGTGAACTATGAGGGCGCTCTGGTCAATCTGTTCTATCATCGCCAGGCCACCAGTATCTTCAAGTACGGGAACACGGTTTATACCGTTCCTGTCCGCTACACCACCTTCGACACCAACTTCCTGAACCCCTCGCTCCTGCCGCCGCGCACGCCCATGTTCCGTGAGATCAACACCACGGGCTGGACTCGCGTGATGGCGCCAGAGTCAACGAATTATAAATAGCGGCGTTTTTGGCTGCTCTTCCGAACGTCCCGGTCCACGGCCGGGACGTTCGTTTTTTGGGGTATCGGCGGATTGCTTGTCCTGGGCGGCATTGAAAAGGGCCGCCGTTTTCGCGCCTGGCCATAACTCACCAAGCAGTGAAAATGGGCATCTTCCTTTCCTTGCAGAGCCTTTCCCTCTGCGTGATACTTTGAGGTGAGCCGCCCCACTCTCTCAATGCGGGCAATCTTATGAATCCGATTGAGACCCTCAGTCTGGTGCTGGGAACCGCATTTTCTTCCGGGTTGAACCTGTACGCCACTGTGGCCACCCTGGGGCTCCTGGAGCGTTTCGGGGTCATTCATCTTCCGGACAAGCTGCAGGTGCTTGCGCATCCCCTCGTCCTCGGCGTCGCCCTGGCTCTTTATCTGGTGGAGTTTCTGGCGGACAAGGTTCCATACATCGATTCGGTCTGGCAGGCCATCCACACGTTCATTCGCCCGCCTGCCGCCGCGCTGCTGGCATTCAGCGTGACCGCCTCTGCCGCGGAGCCGTGGCGCTGGGCGGCGGCGTTGCTGGCGGGTAGCATCGCCCTGACGTCGCACGGCACGAAAGCCAGTGCGCGCGCCGCTGCGAATATGTCGCCGGAACCGCTTAGCAACTGGGCACTGAGCTTCGGCGAGGACCTCTTGGCCGTGTGGCTCACATGGTTTGCTACGGCCCATCCGACAGTGGCCGTGATTGTGGTTGCTGTGCTGCTGGTCGTCTCGCTCGTGCTGCTCTACTACCTGTTCCGCTTCCTTCGCCGGACGTTCCAGAGGCTGGTGGAAGCCTAAAAGCCTTTGGAGCGGCTGCTTTCCGAGGCAGGCCTCTTTCCCGCCGCTACTACTTCACATACTTTGCGAGCCAGGCCAGAAATGTCTTGTACCAAAGCTGGGCGTTCTGCGGCTTCAGCACCCAGTGGCCTTCATCCGGGAAGATGACGAGTTCCGAAGGTACACCCTGTCGCTGCAGCGTGTTGAAGAACTCCAGTGACTGCGTGTAAGGCACGCGGAAGTCCCGCTCTCCCGCAATCACGAGCGTTGGCGTCTTATACTTGCCGAGATCCGCCGCATAGGTAACAGGAGCCCACTTCTTGTAGTTTTCCGGAGCACCCCACGGCGTTCCCTGCTCGTCGTGCTCCTCAAACCAAAGCTCTTCGGTCGCGTACATGGAGACTTTGTCGAACACGCCGGCGTGGCTGATGATGGCCTTAAATCGATCCGTATGCGTAGCCAGCCAATCGGCCATGTAGCCGCCGTAAGAGCCGCCGGCCGCCGCCAACCGGTTCTTGTCGATAAAGGGATATTTTGCCAGCGCGGCGTCTGTGCCTTTCATGATGTCGACGTAGGCTTTTCCGCCCCAGTCGTTCGTGATTTCATCCGTAAACTTCTGGCCGTAACCTGTGGAGCCTCGCCGATTGATCATCAGGATGACGTAGCCGGCACCGGCAAACACCTGCGGATTCCAGCGATAACCCCAGTCATCGCCCCACATCGTCTGGGGGCCACCGTGAAGCAGTTCAAGCATGGGATATTTCTGTGAGGCGTCAAAATGCGGCGGACGAATGAGCATGGCCTGAGCCTTAGTGCCCTCCGCACCCTCGAACCAGAACTTTTCCGGCTCATTCATTTCCACATTCGCGAGAATGGCTTCATTGGTGTGCGTAAGCTGCTTCAAGCCGCTGCCATCCACGGAGGAAACGAAGACTTCATTCGGCATCGTAAGGCTGGTGCGCATGGTGACTAGAGTCTTTCCGTCGCCGCTCAAAGTAAACTCGGAGTTAAAGCCGTCCAGAATCTTTTTCGGTGTGGCGCCAGCACGCGGCTCCATCGCATAGACAGGTTGAAGAGTTTCATTCTCCGCAAGGAAATAGACGGTCTTGCTGTCTGCGGACCAGGCGAGATCTGTGGCCCAGCGGTCGAAGCTCTCTTCAGTGAGGTTTTCGTTCTTGCCGGTCTGGCGGTCGTACAACATTACGCGAAACCGGTCCGACTCATATTTCGGGGTTAGCTGCGCATGATAGGCGATATACCGGCCGTCCGGCGAATACACGGGATTTCCGTCAAAACCGGGCTGTGTGGTGATGCGCTTCGATTCGCCTCCAGCCACGGGCACCAGGAATAGGTCGCCGTTTGTGCTGATGGCCTCGACTTTATCGGTTACCGCGGTGTAGCAGATCTCTTTGCTATCCGGGGAGAAATTCAAATCGCTTGGCGCCCCGCGTTCACCGTCGGGCGGCACGTCATAATCGGCGCCTGGAGTCAGATCCTTCGCGACAGCGCTGCCATCGGCAGGTATCACAAACAGGTGGCTACGCTTGCCTTCGGACCAGTGGTCCCAGTGGCGATAGAATAGGTGATCGTAAATGCGCGCCTTCACCTTGCTTTTTTCCTTCTCCTCATCGCGCTTGGCGTTGCAGGCGTCGTCGCTGCAATCGGCATAAACATAGGAAGTGAACGCAATGGTCTTTCCATCCGGGGACCAGTGGAATACATCCGCGCCCGTGGAAAGCTGTGTGAGCTTCTTGGCCTCGCCGCCCTCCATAAAGAGGAGATAGACCTGCGAGTTGCCGTCGCGTGCGGAAAGAAAGCCAAGCGTTTTGCCGTCCGGAGACCACGCGGGCGAGTTGTCGCGGCCGCCTTGTGTGACTTGAATGGGATCACCACCGGAAGTGCTGACGATCCAGATATTGCTGAAGCTTCGGTTGGCATCTAGTTCCGGTGTGGAGACGGTGTAGGCAACCCATTTACCGTCCCTGGATATGGCCGCGCCACTCAGGCGATGCAGCCTTATGAGATCGTCGAAAGTCATGGCGTGTTTTGGGGCGGTTTGTGCGTGAGAAGGAATCGCGAAGCCAAGCAAAGCAAGGAACAGGCCACAACGAATGGGCAGTTTCTTCATGACGGGCACCTTCACTTTTACGGAGAGTCTCGGAGTGTTCTCAAAACAGATGATGATGCCACGACTGCTCGATGAAACCAAGGCGCGGCGGTGCGCTCATTTTGGCGCGGGGATAGGCAATCCCACGGTCCAGGTGTAGCCATCCGGGTCGAGGAGCGTCACCTCACGCCATCCGTGCGCAAAATCTTTCGTCGGCTGCACGATGGTGGCACCGGCGTGCCTGGCCCGTTCTTCCACTTTGTCCGGATCCACGCCCAGGAAGCGTAGCTCGGCGCCGACGCCGCGTCTGCGGGCCGAAGCAAGGAATTCATACAGAGGGTGATGATCGTAGGCGTGGTCCGCATGCATCATGAAGTCAGTGCCTAGCAACGAGAGGGCGGCAAAATCGTCGTCGGAATATACAACTGTTGCGCCTAACACTTCGCGGTAGAAAATCAGGGAATTCGAGACATTGCGAACCAGCAGATTGACCGTGAACTTCGGCAAGCTGCGGCCGTATTCGTCCGCGGGCATGAAGGCATCGCCGGTCCGTGTTTTCGTCATTGCCTTACCTCCGGAGGGAAACCCAGTTTAACAGCGCAATGGCGCATGTCGCGCCCACTACATAGAACTCATCGCGGCCCATCTGCGTCAGAAGAACAATCGAGAATACAAAGGCCAGCGCCGCGAAGAAATAGGGAGCGGGCAAGAGGAATTGCGCTTTTCCGTCATTGCGTCTTCGCAGGACGGGCACGGCAGCCGCCATCGCGCCATAAATGGCCAGGCGCGAAACGGCCGAGAGCATGGCGTTCCACTGAAAATTGCCGAGAGCGGCGAAGATAAACACGACAACCGCGTATAGGATGATCGAGAGGTAGGGAGTGCGATATTGGGGATGGACCGCCGCGAGGATGGAAGGAAAGTCCCCGTGCTCTGCCATGGCAAAAGTGATGCGCGGGGAATGGAGCAGGTTGGCGCTGAGATAGCCGTAGGCGGAAACAAGGGCAGCGAGTGCCATGGCCGTTGAGCCCGCGGGTCCAAGGAAATGCTGTGCGGCGTCCGAAAGCGGTCTGGCCGAGGAACCGGCCCCGGGAAGTGTGGCGATTGTCACGAACTGCACCGCCGTGTAAAGAATGGCCACCGCCCCAAGCGCCAGAAGCAGGGCGATCGGCGTATCGCGTCTTGGATTTGTGCTTTCGCCGCCGACGAACAGCGCGCCTTCAAATCCGCCGTAGGCATAGACAAGCAGGAGGATCGCTTCAAACCAGTTTTTCGTGGAGGCGAATGGAAAGGAGAAAGGAACGCGAATTTCCGGCCGCACAAGCAGAACGAGCAAGCCCGCAATCACGAAGAACAAAAGGAAGCTGACCTTCACGGCGGTGAAGAGATTGCTCACGTTCTTCCCGGTCTTCACGCCAATGTAATTCAAGAGAGCGAGATGGCCCAGCAAAATGGCCAGCACCAGCAATTCGCCAGCCCGCGTACCCAGCGCGGGGAAGAACTGGGCGAGATACGTGCAGAAGAGGTTGGCGACGGCCGCAGGAGCGGCGATTCGCGTCAGCCAGGTCAACCAGGCCACCAACAATCCGGCGAATCGTCCCAAGGCGTCTCGGGCATAGAGATAAAGGCCACCGGTCTCCTCGTAGCGTGAAGAGACCTCCGCAATGCAACCGGCGATGATCAAAACACCGAGCCCCGCGCCGAGGCAACTGAGTGGACTCAACGCGCCAAGCTTCGCCGCCAGGATCGAGGGCAGGCCAAAAATGCCGCCACCGATGATGGAATTGATCATCAGTGCGGTAAGGCTCCAACGCCCGATGTTGCGAACCAAGCCGTGGGAGGAGTCCGTCACGCGAAGGTGATCCTTTTTCTGTCCAACAGTTAGCTGCAGAAAATCCAGACGCCATTCCGAGCGAATTCTGCGAAACAAGGAATCCCTCTTCGATTGAGGGCCAAGAGAGATCCCTCACTCCGAAGACTCCGTTCGGAATGACGATACTTGTTGCGTTTCGGCATAGTGCTAATTGCTGGCCGGCAAGGGGACAGCCGCTGCCTTCATTTTGGCGATGTCGGTCAGAAGGTCCGGCTTCCCACTGAGCGGCTCGAGATGCGGATAACGTTCGCCGCCATGGCAGTCCACACGATACGTCTGGTAGAAGTCGCCGTTTTCGGCGAGCAGTTCAATGGCATCTTTGCTGTTCTTCGCGCGGGTGATGGCGTCGCGCAAAATATCCGGGCTCCACCTGCGGCCATTTACCGCCACGAGTCGCATCCCTGCGGCAAGGCCCGCGTTCGCCGCGGGTGAGCCGGGAATCACGTCGAGAATGTGGCCTCCATCGTCGCCCCCGGGCGCGTGGACGAGCAGTCCGAGAGAGAATTGCAGGTCCACTTCCTGAGTGGCCGCTTCGTTGATCCGTTCGAATTCATTCTGCGAGTCAGTGAACGTCAGCCTCCACCCGCTGTTCTCCAGGCCGCCGAGAGGAGCACCGGGCCCATGGGACTTCAGCCGCGTTGTGAAAAAGTCCCGCCAGTCGTAGGGAACAACCTCGTTCATGCTTGAAACCACGTCATCGAAGGTGTACGGCACGACCTTCGGTGGCGTATTCTCTCCGCCGTGAAACTTCCGGCAGAAATCGTCCAGTGATTTTTGACCGTTGGTTTGTTTGCGGATGATGGTGTCGGCTTCCAGCCAGATGAGCGTGCCTTCGTCGTAGTAGTCGATTCCGCGGCGCCACGAGGAGCCCTCGGACGGCGCAGTGTAGAGCAGTTGGGCGGCGATCGCGGTGTCCTGAAGATTGCGCCAGGTGCGGCCCGGGCGGTCATTGAGATAGGCGGCCACGGAAGCAAGCGACTCTCGGAAAAGGTTGAACGGCATGATGCCGGATCGCGCCGAAAGTACAACCCCGTAGTATTGTGTAAGGCCTTCGTAAACCCAGAGCAGTTCGCCCTTCATCGGTGTCTGATAATCAGGTGTGGCGAGTCCAGCCGGGCGGCGGTATTTGCCATTCCAGGAATGAGTGAATTCGTGTGCCAGAAGGTCCGAAGTTTCGAATAGCTGCGGATCGAGGAAGTATTCCTCTGCGTTGCGGTCGTCGCTCGACTCGTGATGCTCCACGCCATCGGGCAACATGCGGTCGTTGAGGGTCAATAGAAAATCGTAGCGACGATAGTGCCGGGCGCCAAAGAGAACACCCGTTTCCGCGACCAACTGTCGAAGGTGTTGCACTTCAACTGGTGTGGCTTCGAGTGGGGCGGGGCCGTCCGCCGCCACATGCACCGTATGCGGCGGAGATCGTCCCGGTGAAAGATCAATGTGACGCAGGTAGAGTCCCGCAATCACGGGCGAATCAACGACTGTGGTCAGCGAAGCGGGAGCGAATTCGATGAGATCGGGTGATTCTGTCGTGACCGGCAACGCCGTACCGAACTTCCAGCCTGCGGGCAAACGCAGTGTGGCGATGTAGGTGAGGTCATCCGTTTTCGGGCCGAGTGGGTACAGGGTGACCATGTACCAGTTCAGAATTGCGAGCTTTGCCGTGGTGGATATTTCCTCATGCGTCGCATTCATGTCGGCAGGGGCTAGGTAATCGTAGGAGAGATCAAGCGTGTTGACGCCGGCGGGCACTTCCACGTGAAAAGCAAACATATCGACGTCATCGCGCCCCCAAGGAACGTCGTTTCCCGCGGCAGTGATTCTTAATCCCACCAAATCCACGATGGGTCCTGTGGGAGAATGCTCGCCCGGTATCCACTTTGGATAGACAAGCGTGAGTGGGCCAGGCTTCACAGGAAGGCTCAATTTGGCATGAAAAATGTGCCGTGGCGCGTCTCGCAGATCGACATCGAGATGCGCGGGATTTTCCGGGGTCTGAGCGAAAGCGATGTCTGCGTGGAAAATGCAAAGGGTGAACAAAAGAAAAAGGTAATAAGGACGAAATTGCCGTGTCAAGAGCGCTCCTTCGAATTTGCGAAAGCGTACCACACTTGCGAACCGGCCGTTGCCGATGCGGCCAACTTAGCTGGTACGCGTGTGAAGTGGAATGACGATACTCTCAGGCCTTCTGTTACAATTTCGGTATGAGTACGGCCACGCAGGCGACTCCTCTTTTTTCACGTAATCTTCGAAAACAGTATCCAGTGGCGGTTCGCGGGGAAGGCTGCTGGATTATCGATGCCAGGGGGCAGCGGTATCTCGATGCGTCTGGCCAGGCGGCGGTCGTCAGCATCGGCCATGGCGTTCAGGAGATCGGACGCGCAATGTCCCGGCAATCCGGGCGAATCGCGTTTGTGCACACCACACAGTTTCACTCCGAACCCGCCGAAAGACTTGCCGCGCGTGTGCTGGCCATTGCTCCGCGCAATTTCCAGAATGGCGGACGCGTGTACTTCACTTCCGGGGGTTCGGAAGCGACGGAAACCGCGATCAAGCTAGCGCGTCAATATTTTCTCGAGACCAAGCAACCCTCTCGCTATCGTGTAGTCGCGCGGAAGCAGAGCTATCACGGAAGCACGCTGGGCGCGATGTCCGTCAGCGGAAATGTGGCGCGCCGTGCCCCGTATGCGCCGATGATTCCGGAATGGGGACACGTGTCGCCGTGCTTCTGCTACCACTGCCCCTTTGACAAGACTTATCCCGAATGCAATTTGGCGTGTGCCGACGATCTGGATGCGTTCTTGCGGGTCAACGACGTCTCGAGCGTGGCGGCATTTCTGTTTGAGCCGGTTGTGGGCGCGACGTTGGGCGCGGCCCCGGCTGTGGACGGTTACACGGCGCGAATCGCAGAAATTTGCCGGAAGTACGGAATCCTGCTGATTGCGGATGAGGTGATGACCGGCATGGGGCGTACTGGGAAACCGTTTGCGAGCGAGCACTGGGGCATGGAACCGGATATTATACTGACGGGCAAGGGAATCGCCAGTGGGTATGCGCCGCTCGGTGCCGTGCTCGTAGCGCCGCGCCTGGTAGAGGCATTTGAAAAGGGCACGGCTGCGTTCATGCATGGTTTTACGTATCAGGCGCATCCTGTGGTCACGGCGGCGGGGAATGCGGTCTTCGATTACCTGGAGGCGCACAAACTGTTTGCGCGCGTCACGCCCGCGGGAGAGATGCTACGAAAAGCGCTGGGCGCGCTGGAAAACCATCCGAATGTTGGACAGGTGCGCGGATTGGGTCTGTTGCAGGGAGTTGAATTCGTAAAAGACAAAAAAACGCGCGAGCCCTTTCCCAAAGAGAACGGTATTGCGGAAAAAATTCGCCAAGCGGCGCTGGAGAAGAACGTTCTGGTCTATCCGGGACAAGGGACAGTCGACGGCCTGCGCGGCGACCACGTCTTGCTTGCCCCGCCCTTCATCATTAAGGCCGAGGAATGTGAACAGATTGCGGGCGCGTTGAAATATGCCTTGGACAAAGTGCTTCCCGCCTGACTAAGCTAGAGCGATAGATTTAATACGATTCAAAGGATTCCTGTTTTTCGGAGGACCTCATGCGCCGCCTTCTGTATTTATTGGTGCTCGTCTGCAGCGCCACACTGCTCAGTAGCGCTTGCTTTGCGCAAGTGAAAAACACAGCGAAACCACGGGCGCGCGATTTGGGTGTGCCGTTCGACGGCACGCCCGGTCCTTTGAACGCGATTACCGATGTTGCCGGCGTTACCGTGGGTCACACGACCCTGATTTCCGGCGAAGGTAAGCTCGTGGTTGGGCAAGGCCCTGTACGCACGGGCGTTACCGCGGTGTTTCCGCGTGGAAAAGAGGTGGACGACAAGGGAGTGTTCGCCGGTTGGTGGTCGCTCAACGGCAACGGCGAAATGACGGGAACGACCTGGGTGGAGGAGTCCGGGATTTTGACCGGACCGGTGATGATCACGAACACGCACAGCGTCGGCGTAGTGCGCGATGCCGTGATCCAGTGGACCGTGGCGCACCGGAAAGTAGGTCCGGACGATGATTGGTGGTCGCTGCCGGTTGTGGCAGAGACGTGGGATGGCTGGCTGAACGACATCAACGGATTTCATGTGAAGCCGGAGCACGTGTTTCATGCGATTGAAGCTTCCCATGGCGGCCCGGTGGAAGAGGGCGCCGTGGGCGGCGGCACGGGCATGATCTGCAATGGGTTCAAAGGAGGAATCGGGACGTCTTCGCGAAAATTGACCGAAAAAGACGGGGGACACACGGTGGGCGTACTGGTCCAGTGCAATTATGGCTCGCGTCAGAATTTTCGCGTGGCGGGGATTCCTGTAGGGCGAGAGATTCCCAGTGAAGATCCTTACGCGTTTGCGCCAGGTGACATGGACGAACGCGGCTCAATCATCGTGATTGTAGCCACGGATGCGCCTCTGTTGCCGCACCAATTGAAGCGACTGGCACGGCGTGTGTCTCTTGGATTGGGACGCGACGGGAGCATTTCCGGAAACGGGTCAGGCGACATTTTTATCGCGTTTTCTACAGCAAACCCCGGAGCCGCGCAGGTGGATCGCTTGGTCGACCTGAAAATGCTACCCAACGACAAACTGAATCCAGTGTTTGCCGCGACTGTGGAAGCGACGGAAGAGTCCGTCATCAATGCCATGATTGCCGCGACGTCCATGACAGGAATTGACAACCATCACGTTAGCGCTTTGCCGCACGACCAGCTGCGCGCCATTCTGAGGAAATACAACCGGCTGAATCCGTAATGGGCTCTCCAATTTGAAGAGGGAGGCGGATTCCTCACTCCACAGCTTAGTTCGGAATGACGAGTTGTAGGTTGTTGCGCAGCGTACATGGTTCTCTAATGAGAGTGGCACGACGAGACACAGCGCGAATAAAATGCACTGTGTCCATCTCGTTGAAACGAACAACTGAAAGGCTTGTGTTCTTCGTTATCGGCGCCGCGGTGCTCGGCGCTTGTTCGTCTTCACATCCGACTACAATCGCAGTCACACATGTCACCGTCATCGATGCGACTGGAGCAGCGCCACAGCCCGAATCCGCGGTGGTCGTATCTGACGGTCGTATTTCTGCGGTTGGCCCCACAGGCAGAATTGCGATTCCTCCTGATGCCAAAGTCGTGAACGGTTCCGGGAAGTTTTTGATTCCGGGGCTGGCCGACATGCATATCCATTTGACCGGCGCGGGAGAACCGACAGGAAGCAGGGAGTTCATTATTCCCCTGCTCGTAGCCAATGGAATCACCACGGTCCGCGATATGGGTGGAAAAGTCGAATATCTCATGCAGTTGCGTCACGAAATCGACAAGGGGGAACGAATGGGCCCTCAGATTTTCTTCACAGGGCCTTATCTGGATGGCAATCCACCGTCATTTCAGCCTTCCATTGTCGTGCAGACCGCAGCCGAAGGCCTTGCCGCAGTGAATAACCTGCAAAGCGAAGGTGTGGATCTCATTAAAGTGCAATCGCGTTTGCAACCTGAGGCGTACTATGCGATTGCCCGCGAGGCACAGAAGCAGGGTATTCGTTTCGTGGGACACGTTCCAGATGCTATCTCCCCCGCGGCTGCCTCCGACGCAGGACAGGCCAGTATCGAGCATCTGACGGGCGTGCTTCTTAGCTGTTCGACGCGTGAGGAGGAACTGCGGAGAAGAGAACTCACCCCGCTTCCTGCAGGCGAGAGTGAGCAACAGGCGCTTGCTCGAAACCGTGCCTGGATTCGAGACCTTTTGGATTCTTATTCGCAAGAAAAGGCAGAGGGCCTTATACGAAAATTCGCGGCCAACCAGACGTGGCAAGTTCCTACTTTTCCCACGCTCGTGCATATGGGTTTCGTCACACCGGAAACCGATTTAGGAAACGACCCCAGGATGAAATACGTACCGCCCAACGTGCGCCAGATTTGGGAGCAGGGCCGCAAGGCTCAGCTCGAGCACCGAAGCGCGCAGGATTTTGCGCAGCGGGCTGAGATCGTCCGCAAGTCGATTGAGATCGTTGGGAGGATGAATGCTGCCGGTGTGCCGATCATGGCGGGGACGGACGCAGCGGCTCCGAACGTTTTTCCGGGCTCTAGTCTGTATGAAGACCTCAACTTTTTGGCGGAGGCAGGATTGACGCCGTTGCAGGCTCTACAGGCAGCAACCGCGAAACCAGCCGAATTCCTAGGGCATGGTGCCCAGCAGGGAACTATCGAAGTCGGCAAGCGGGCGGATCTGGTGTTGCTGGATGCAAATCCTTTGGAGGATATTCACAACACGCAGAGAATTCGCGCAGTCATTGTAAACGGAAGACTTCTTGAACGAAGCAAACTGGACAGCTTGCTCGCTGGGGTCGAGAAATTTGCGTCTGCCCACTGAGCAACAATCCTGGTTGAACATATTGGGCCGAGGCAATCCTCAGGGGCTAAAGCCGAGACCAAGGATGAGAGCACACGTGAGGCTTAAAGGTCCCCTAAACAGCGTAGCCTTGGCACTCTTGCATATGCGGTTACAACGAAAGAGCAGCAGTCTTGCGGGGCGGGTTGAAGAACGGCAGGGGTACGATCTTCGCGGAGACGGTTTTGCGCGAGGCTTCGACAGTCAATTCCATACTGAGCATGGTGCCGAGCGGGGCGCTTTCGCGGCTGACAGAAGCGAGCGCAATCATGCGTTTCAGCGTGGGAGACCACGTCGTTGAAGTGGCTTTGCCGACCTGGCGGCCCGCGCGATAAACAGGCACTGCCACGCGAGAAGCCGTCGCCGGCACTTGCGGGGCCATGCCGATCTTTTCGTACAGAGCTTCTACTTCGCTCCAATTCAATTCCAGGCCAACGAGAAAGCGCGCCGGACCACCGCGCTTGGCTTCGGCAACGAGAGCGTCACGCCCGACGAAATTTTCTTTCTTCAGATCGACGAGCTTGCCCAGGCCGATTTCTCCCGGTGAATACTTCTGTGCTTCAATGAGGGCGCGCTTACTGGAAATGTAGTCGACTTCAATGAGAATGAGGCCGGCTTCGATGCGCGCGATATCAAGGGCGACCATGCCCGTGGGATGAATATCGAAGGCGCGGCCCTTGGTCATCAGCTCGTCGAAAACTTTGATGGCCTCTTTCCAGGGCACCCAGATTTCGAAGCCGAGATCCCCGGTGTAGCCGGTGCGGGAAATGTCCACCGGAACGCCGGCGATTTTCCCGTGAGTAACGCGAAAGTATTTCAGTCCCGAAATTTTGGCGTCGGCAACGGCATGGAGAAGTTTTCCGCTCGTGGGCCCTTGCAGCGCGAGCGCCGCAGTTTTTTCGGAAATGTCTTCGAGCTGGACGTCGAGCCCGATGGCATTCTGCTGAAACCAGCGCAGGCTGGGATCGGCGGCAGTCCAACGGTATTCGTTTTCGGCCAGGCGTGTGATGGTGCCGTCGTCGATGACCTTGCCTTCGGGATCGCACCAGCAGCAATAGATGACCTGGTCGACGGCGACCTTGTTGATGTCCCGCGTGATGATGCGATTGACCAGTTTCGTGGCGTCGCGTCCGGTGAGGTGATATTTGAAGAGTGGCGTGATGTCGATGAGCGCGGAGGAGTTGCGGATGGCGTTGTACTCGTGCTCATGGGTCATTTCGTAGGCGCTGACCGTGTAATAGCCCGACCATTCCTTGAAGTTCAGGCTTTCACAGAGGGCGAAGGTTCTTTCGTGGAAGGCGGTTCCGACGGGCACAATTCCTCCGGTCTGACGAGCAAATGAAAAGAGCAGATTTACCGAGTGAACAGCGAATTATAGTTTTGAATTTGGGCCGCCTGCAAGGTCACGGCGCTGAAAAGTGAAGGCGCGAAGCGGGAAGAAACGGAGCTCTCACATCCGTTTGCCGTGAGAGTGCTATGTACGGAGGATTAAAGTTAAGGCCGGCCGGTCATGTGACCTTGAGTAGCGAACACGCTGTAAGTAGAATGATGTGTTCCTCAGCCTTTCCGGGTTGTCCTTGTCCAACTGGAGTCACAGCGAATGCCTCAGTCCTACGATGTGGTGGTCATCGGAGGCGGTCACAACGGTCTGGTGAACGCCGCGTATCTGGCAAAAGCAGGGAAAAAGGTCCTGGTTCTGGAGCGCCGTCATGTGTTGGGTGGAGCGGCAGTGACGGAAGAGATTGTTCCGGGCTTTTTGTTTTCGGAATGCTCCTACGTGGTATCGCTACTGCGGCCGGAGATTATTCGGGAACTGGACTTGCCGCGGCATGGGCTGGAAATTCTTCCGCTGGACGGCACATTTTCGCCGATGCTGAACGGCGATTATTTGTGGCGAGTGAACGATCACGCCAAAACACAACGGGAAATCCGGAGGCACTCGCGAGTGGACGCGGAGGCCTACGACGAATTTTCGAAGATGATGACGCCGATGTGCCGGTTCGTGAAGCCGTTGCTCTCAATGATCCCCCCGGACCCGACAACGCTGTACCCGAAAGACCTGAGACAGTTGAATTTTCTGCTACAACGCTTCCGGGAGCTCTCTTCGGACGAGCGCTACACGCTGGTCCAGTTGATGACCATGAGTTCGGCGGATTTTCTGGACCAGTGGTTTGAAACGGACGTGTTGAAAGCCACTATGTCCGCGTCAGGAATCATTGGGACGTTCCTGGGGATTCGCTCGCCAGGCACGGCATACGTTTTGCTGCATCACTACATGGGCGAAATCGACGGCGCATTTCGGTCGTGGGGATTCAGCCGCGGCGGCACGGGAGGGATTTCCCTGTCGATCGCGGGGGCCGCGAAGGAAGCGGGCGTGGAGATCCGCACGCAAGCACCGGTGGAGAAGATTCTGGTCAAGAACGGGCGCGCGGCGGGCGTGGCGCTCAAATCAGGCGAAGAGATTTCCTGCAACGTGGTGTCGTCGAGTGTCGATCCGCACCTGACCTTCGAAGTGTTTATGGATGCGAAGGACCTGCCGTCGGATTTTCTGGAGAGCGTGAAGCGGTACAAATTCCGAGGGTCTTCGGGAAAAGTGAACCTGGCGTTAAGCGGGCTGCCGAGTTTCAAGGCGCTGCCGGGCATGGGAGCGCATCTGCGTGGCGCGATGTCAATTTCGCCCGGAATGGAATACATGGAACGTGCCTACGACGACGCAAAATATGGGCATTTCTCGAAGCGCCCGTACATCGATATGGTGATCCCCAGCCTGACCGATCCTTCCGTGGCGCCGCCGGGAAAGCATGTGCTGTCGTGCTTCGTGCAGTACGCACCGTACAAGCTGGCCGAAGGCACATGGGATGATCAACGGGAGGCGTTTGGGAACAACGTGATCGATACGATTGCGGAGCACGCGCCGAATATCAAAGAGCTGATCATCGGCAAACAGGTGATTACGCCCCTGGATCTGGAAAAGGAGTTCGGACTGACACAAGGAAATATTTTCCAGGGCGAACTTTCCCTGGAACAGCTTTTCTTTTTGCGGCCGGTTCCGGGCTGGGCGTATTACCGCACGCCCGTGCACAACCTTTACATGTGCGGCTCGGCGACGCATCCCGGAGGGGGGATCATGGGCGCGAACGGAAGAATCGCGAGTCAGGTCATCCTGAAAGAGTGGAAGAAGGCGGCGAACTGACCATGCCTATCGGGGACAAGGTGTTGCTGGTTGGCGGCGGTCACAACGCGCTGATCACCGCGTATTACCTGGCGAAAGGCGGCTTCAAGCCGGTAGTGCTCGAGCGCCGCTCGATGGTGGGCGGGGGAGCAGTTACGGAGGAGTTTTATCCAGGATTCCGCGCGTCGACGCTGGCGCACACGCTAGGGCCGTTACGGGCAGACGTTGCACGCGAAATGAAGCTCGAGCAATTCAATCTGCAACTCTTCCGGCCCGATCCGCGCGTGTTTGCTCCTTCGCCTGACGGGCAAGGGCTGCTGTTCTATGACGACGCACAGAAGACGGCGGGAGCGATTTCGCATATTTCGGCGAAAGACGGCGCGCGGTATGCGGATTTCGCGAAAGAACTGGAAAAAATAGCCGGCGTCTTCGGCCAGATTGCAGCAATCACGCCGCCCGGAATCGACAAGCCTTCGCCGGAGGATTTTTGGAATTTGCTGATCACGGGGCGTGGAATCCGGCACTTGGGAAAGAAGGGAATGCTGGACCTTCTGCGCTGGGGGCCGATGGCGGTGGCGGATTTCGTTGCGGAGTTTTTCGAGACGGAGTTGCTGCGGGCGGTGATCGCGGCGCGCGGCATCTTCGGAGCAAACCTCGGGCCCTGGTCCGCGGGCTCGACGGCTGTACTGCTGCTGCGCGCGTCGGGCGATCCGCATCCGGCGGGGACGGCGATGTTTCCGCGGGGCGGCCTGGGTGAGTTTTCTCGCGCGCTGGCCGATGCGGCCAAACAGGCGGGCGCGGAAATCCGCACGGATGCTGAAGTGACGGAGATCCGCACGAAGGGCGGAGCGGTTTCGGGCGTAGTGTTGTCGAATGGAGAAGAAATCGCGTGTGATGCAGTGGTCTCCGGGGTGGACCCGAAAAGGACGTTCTTCCATTTACTCGAGCCGGACGTGCTGGACCCGGTGTTTGCGATGCGGATCAAGAATTTCCGCGCGCGGGGAAATGTGGCGAAGGTGCATCTGGCGCTGGGCGATCTGCCCACGTTTCCGTCGCTTGCGAATGCCGTTGGGCCGGACGGGTTCGAACAGGCGCTCTCTGGGCGCATTCATATCGGGCACGAGATCGACTACCTGGAGAAGGCGTTTGACGCGACGAAGTATGGCGAAATCTCCGCGGCGCCGTATCTGGATGTGACAATTCCAACGCTGCTCGATCCCTCACTGGCGCCACCGGGGAAGCATGTGCTTTCGGCGTACTTCCAGTTTGCGCCATATCAGTTGAAAACAAGCACGTGGGAGAAACGGCGCGGGGAACTAGCGAACATCGTGATCAAGACGCTGGGGGCGTACTCGCCGAATTTGGCGAACCTGGTGGAAGCGGCGCACGTGATCACACCGGCGGATCTGGAAGAGACATACGGATACACCGGCGGACACATTTTCCACGGGGAACTTGCGTTGGACCAGATCTTCACAATGCGGCCGGTGCTGGATTGGGCGCGGTACCAGGCGCCCGTAAAGGGATTGTTCCTTTGCGGGAACGGAACGCATCCGGGGAATGGGTTGACGGGGGCCAGCGGGGCGAACGCGGTGAAAGAGATTATTCACGAGTTGCGGTGAATGGGATGAGTGGCGAGTGGCGAGTGGCGAGTGGCGAGTGGCGAGTGGCGAGAGAAGAGTCCACCATAGAGGACACCGAGGAACAGCACAGAAGGCACGGTGCGTAGATAGGCCCCACAAAAGCGCTCAGGATAAACAAGATGCAAGGGTGGGATTCAATACGGGTGTGCGGATGACGATGATTGATAGAGAGAAACTGAACATCAAACGGCAGCGCGAAGAGATGCTGTTTATGGCGGAGCATCCGCGGTCGGCGAAGCTGTATGAGCGTGCGCAAAATTCGCTGCTGGGCGGCGTGCCCATGAACTGGATGAAGAAGTGGGCAGGGCCGTGTCCGGTATTTGTGAAGCATGCGAAGGGCGCGCACTTTACATGCGTGGATAGCCACGAATATGTGGATTTGTGTTTGGGCGATACGGGCGCGATGACGGGGCATTCGCCGGACGTGGTAGTAGAAGCGGTGGCGAAACGAGCGAACGACGGGATTACGCTGATGTTGCCCACGGAGGATGCGCTGTATGTTGGCGAGGATTTGAAGAAGCGGTTCGGGTTGCCGTACTGGCAATTCACGCTCACTGCAACGGACGCGAACCGGTTTTCGATCCGGATTGCGCGAGAAATCACGCAGCGGCCGAAAGTCCTCGTATTTCACTACTGCTATCACGGGACAGTTGATGAATCGTTCGCGAGCTTGCACGACGGCCTCGTGGGACCGCGGCGGGGAAATATCGGAGCGCCAGTGAATCCGGCAGAAACGACGCGCGTGGTAGAGTTTAACGACCTGAACGCGCTGGAAGAAGCACTCAAGCATCATGACGTGGCGTGCGTCCTGGCCGAGCCGGCGATGACGAATGTGGGGATCATTTTGCCGGAGGAAGGCTACTGGAAGGCGGCGAGGGAACTGGCGCGGAGGTACGGCGCGCTGCTGATTGCGGACGAAACGCACACGATTTGCGCCGGGCCGGGCGGATGCACGGCAGAGTGGCATCTGGAGCCGGACATGCTGGTGTTCGGGAAGGCGATTGGGAGCGGGATTCCCGGTGCGGCGTACGGGTGCACGGAAGAGGTGGCGCAGCGGATTGCGGCGCGGATTCAATTGGAGGATTGCGACGTAGGGGGGATCGGGGGAACGCTCGCGGGGAATGCGCTGTCACTCGCGGCGATGCGAGCGACGCTGGAGCACGTGCTGACGGCGAAAAACTTCGAGAGGATGATCGCGCTGGCTGTGCGATTCAACGAAGGAGTGTCTTCCGCGATCAAGAATGGCGGACTCCCCTGGAATGTGCAGCGATTGGGCTGTCGCGCGGAGTACACGTTTTGCGCGAACCCGCCGCGAAATGGCGGGGAGTCGGCAGCGGCAGCGGATTTTGAGCTGGAACGGTTCCTCCATTTGTATGCACTGAACCGGGGAGTGCTGCTCACGCCGTTTCACAATATGGCGCTGATGTGTCCAGAGACGACGGAGGGGGACATCGATCGACATACAGTGATTTTTTCGGAGGCCGTGGCGGAGCTGACGAATCGACCTCGATCTGGTGGTTAGAACTAGGGTTTAGGCGGATCTGCAATGAGTTTGGAAACGGCGCATTTTAGGTCGGAGTAGGCGGAGTCCGTGAAGGGACCGTGCGTTTGCCAGAGGATGCGGCCGTCCGGGGCGGCGACGACGATATAGGGATCGTCGGGCGCGGAAGTGGAGAAGCTGACGGCTTTTTTCCATTCTGGTTCGTAATCGTAGAGAGGAACGAATCGGGAGTGCTGTGCGGCGGGCACATCTTTGCGCATGCCATGAGAAGCTGGTGGCCGTTTGGCGCAGGGAGAATGACCTGGGAATCATCTAAGGCTTTGGCGTTGACGGCCGGGACGGATTGCGCAGGAGTGGAAGCAGCGACGACTAGCCCCAGCAGCAAGAAAGGTAGGAGGAATCTGAGTTTCATTGATCCTCGACAGAATGGAATGGTCATGCCTTTTCTAGGATGCGGGCGGCGGGTGAATGTTATGCCTGAGGGCGAGATGCCTAACGCAGACCGCAATTGCAGAAGCAGTAAGAGAGATTTTTCTCTTCGCTCGGAATGACGAATGGGCAAATGAAGCGTTCGAATGGTGGACGGCGGCGTAAAGCGGGCACCACAACCTCGACGTATTGAAAATCCTGCGCGAACAATTAAGGGCGTCGGCAATTGCCACCGCCCTGGCCTCGGGAAGCTCCGCCGCTGCGGTTGCGGTTTAGCTCGAGCTCGGCGGAACTCCGGCTGGCAAGTGAGACAGGATGCTCCCTTAAACCGGAAAGGGTTATTCGGCGGGGAAGGCGCCCCCCATTTGTTCAGCCCATTTTTTGAAGGACCAGGCGAATAACATGCCTTCCAAAACGCCGGAGATTATATAACCGAAGTGAGGCACCGTCAGGAGGAAAGGCTCTCGCACGCGAGCAGAAAGAAAGGTTGGGCGCCGGAATACAGGTGAGGGCGCATCCAATAAAAATCAGGGGAGGAATCCATGGCCGACGGGCAAATCGAAAATGTATCGGATACAGCCTTCTGGGTGGCGCATTACAGGGCGGTCGAAACGAAGCGAGCCGACGCGCTGTTCCGCGATCCCCTGGCGAGTGTCCTTTCAGGGGAGCAAGGGAAGAGGATCGCAGAGACCATGCCCGGGCGTTTTATGACGGAATGGGTGGTTGCGATCCGCACTTGCATCATCGACACGTTTATACAGGAAGCGATCGGGGAAGGGGTGGACACCGTCGTGAATTTGGGGGCTGGACTGGACACCCGGCCGTACCGGATGGATTTGACGGAGACTCTGTTGTGGATTGAGGCGGATTATCCGCGAATGATCGAGTACAAGCAGAGACGGCTTTCGAATGAGACTCCGCGATGCAAGTTAGAGCGTGTGTCGGTGGACCTGGGGAAGGTGGCGGAGCGCGAGAAGCTGTTTGCGGACATCGCCGCGCGAGGCAGGAAGGTGCTGGTTCTGACAGAGGGTGTGGTTCCGTATTTGAGCGTGGAAGATGTCGGGTCGCTGGCGGATGAATTGCGGAAGATGCCGAGCATAAATTACTGGATTCTGGACTATCTTTCCCCGATAGTGATGCGGTTCCGAGAAAGAGCCGGGATCACCAAGAGGACGCAGAATGCTCCTTTCAAGTTTAAACCGGCGGATTGGTTTGGGTTCTTCAGGGAACACGGTTGGAAAATGAAAGAGATGCGATATCTTGCCGAGGAAGGAGAGCGGCTGAAGCGGGCAGTTCGGCTGCCGGTGATGGTGAAAGTGCTTCGTACTATTCGAATGCTCTTCGTGTCCAAAGAGGGGCGAGAAGCGTACAAGAAGCTGGCGGGGTACGCTTTGCTGGAGCCCGTGGCCGTGGGTGATCGTCGATAAATCTCCCAGGACTTGGGGTGACGATGTGGTGTTCGCAGGGCGCGAGGTGCGGTGGTATGCTCGTGCTCTGTTTGGCGCTATTGTATGCGCGTGACAGAGAGGAACTATGAGCGGGGAAATGAAACCGCGGTTGGAGATTACGGACCGCCACGGAAACCGGATAGTGGAGGCGCGAGCGCACACGCCGGCGGAAACAATCGCCGTGCTGGGTGGGCGTCCCCTGGCAAAGAACCACGGCACATCCCTAAATCTGGATTGGGTGGAGAACGTGCGCGTGAACACGAGCGCGGTGGAGCGGCGCGCGGCGACTCTGGTGACTCGGCGGACGGTGAAGAAGGATTGGCAGATTGCGTGGTTGTTGCGGGCGATTACGTGCATGGACTTGACTACGCTTTCGGGCGACGACACAGAGGAGCGAGTGAAACGGCTCTGTGCGAAGGCCAGACAGCCCATCCAACAGGAGTTGGTAGAGAAATTGGGAATTGAAGAGCTGCACATTCAGGTGGGAGCGGTGTGTGTCTACCACCTGTTTGTGGAGACAGCGAGGAAAGCTCTGGAAGGGACGGCGATTCCCGTGGCGGCAGTGTCAACGGGATTTCCGGCGGGGTTGAATCCGTTTGAGGAGAGATTGGCGGAAATTCGCCGGTCGGTGGACGCGGGGGCGCAGGAAATTGACGTGGTGATCACGCGCGCGCACGTGTTTGGGGCCCAATGGCAGCGGCTGTATGACGAGATCGTGGCCTTCAAGGATGCGTGTGGCCCCGCGCATCTGAAGGTAATTCTGGGGACGGGTGATCTGCTTACCTTGCGGAATGTGGCAAAAGCGAGCCTGGTGGCGATGATGGCCGGCGCGGATTTCATCAAGACGTCCACGGGAAAAGAGACGGTGAATGCGACCTTGCCCGTGGGCCTGGTGATGACGCGAGCAATTCGCGAGTATGCGGAAGAGACAGGCATGGCGGTGGGCTTCAAGCCGGCAGGAGGAATCCGGACGGCGAAGCAGTCGGTGGAATGGTTAATGCTGATGAAGGAAGAGTTGGGAAATAGCTGGCTGGACGCGAAGTTGTTCCGACTGGGCGCGAGCAGCATGCTGGGCGATATCGAGAGGCAGTTGGAATTTCATGCGACGGGAAGGTACTCGGCGGAGTACCGGCATCCGATTGCCTAAAGAGAGTGGCGAGTAGTTAGCAGCGAGTGGCGAGCGGAAGAGAAAAGTGAAGAAGTGAAAGAACAAAAGAATTCGAACTGACGGATTTGGATTTGCCGACAGGAGCGAGTGAGAAGAGATGAGCGTCGTTGAGAAATTCAGGTCGATGGAATATGGGCCGGCGCCGGAGGATCCGAAAGAATCGGTGCAGTGGCTCGAGATTCACAAGAGGAAGTTTGGCCATTTTATTGGTGGTGCGTGGAAAGCTCCGGCGGAGGGGAAGTATTTTGAGACTGCCGACCCTTCGACGGGCGAAGAGATTGCCGACGTGGCACAGGGCAGCGCCGCCGACGTAAATGCGGCGGTGAAGGCGGCCCGCGAAGCGCTAAAGGGTTGGCAGGCACTGACGGGACACGAACGCGCGAAATTCCTGTACGCGCTGGCTCGACAGGTGCAGAAGCATTCGCGGCGGCTGGCAGTGTTGGAGACGATCGACAACGGAAAGCCGATCCGCGAAAGCCGAGACATCGATATTCCTCTCGTGGCGAGACACTTTTATTACCACGCGGGATGGGCGCAGCTTGTGGAACGAGAATTTCCGGGTTACCAAGCGTGTGGCGTGGTGGGACAGATCATCCCATGGAATTTCCCGCTGCTTATGCTGGCGTGGAAGATCGCGCCTGCACTGGCTACGGGAAATACGGTGGTGTTGAAACCGGCAGAATATACACCGCTGACAGCACTCGCATTCGCGGAGATTTGTAATGAAGTAGGCTTGCCAAAGGGCGTGGTGAATATCGTTACGGGAGATGGCTCGACCGGCGAGGCGCTGGTGAAGCATCCGGACGTGGACAAGATTGCGTTCACGGGTTCGACGGAGGTTGGGAGAGCGATTCGAAAAGCGACGGCGGGGACGCACAAGAAGCTGTCACTGGAATTGGGCGGTAAATCGCCGTTTGTGATTTTTGAAGACGCGGACCTGGATGGAGCGGTGGAAGGGCTGGTGGATGGGATCTGGTTTAACCAGGGGCAGGTGTGTTGCGCGGGCTCGAGGTTGTTGGTCCAGGAAAGTGTTGCGGAGAAGCTGACCAAGAAATTACAAGCGCGGATGGGCACGTTGCGAATTGGCGAGCCGCTGGACAAAACGATTGATATTGGGGCTATCGTGGCGCGTGTGCAGTTGGAGCGAATCGATCGCCTTGTGAAGCAAGGAGTGGCGGAAGGCGCGACGTGCTGGCAACCGGAAGTAGTAATGCCGGGGCACGGACTATATTACAAACCGACGTTGTTGAGCAACGTGCATCCAACATCGATCGTGGCGCAACAGGAAATTTTCGGTCCCGTGCTGGCGGCGATGACGTTTCGAACGCCGAAGGAAGCGGTGGAACTGGCGAACAATACGGCGTACGGACTGGCGGCGAGTGTTTGGAGTGAAAGCATCAACGTGGCGTTGCAGACGGCGTCACAGATCAAGGCCGGTGTGGTTTGGGTGAACAGCACCAACCTGTTTGATGCGGCCTGCGGATTTGGTGGGTATCGCGAAAGTGGGTACGGGCGCGAAGGGGGAAAAGAAGGATTGCGGGAGTATCTGGAACCCGCGTGGTTCCGGAAAGCACCCGATGTCCGCAACGGCGGCTCGGGGAAACGCGTCGAGGCGGCAGAGGTGGCGAATCCGACCGTGGATCGCACTGTGAAACTCTACATTGGCGGAAAACAGGTGAGGCCCGATTCCGGCTATACCGTACAGGTGCGCGCGAAAAACGGGAAGCTGCTCGGAGAATCGCCACTGGGAAACCGGAAAGATATTCGAAACGCCGTGGAAGCGGCGCGGAAGGCGGAATCGTGGGCGCGCACCACGGCTCATAATCGCGCTCAGGTGTTGTATTACATTGCCGAAAACCTGTCGCAGCGCGCCTCGGAAATCACGGGGCGTCTTGCGGGAGCAGTAGGGAAGAAACAGGCCGCGATGGAAGTGAAGCTCAGCGTCGAGCGGCTGTTTTCGTATGCCGGATGGGCGGATAAGTTCGATGGCGCCGTGCACAATCCGCCGTTTCGGAATATTTCGATCGCGATGAATGAGGCGGTGGGAGCGGTGGGAGTGATCTGTCCCACGGAAGCTCCGCTTCTGGGGTTTTTCTCGCTTGTCCTGCCATTGATAACAGCCGGGAATGCGGTAGTGGCTGTGCCGTCGGAAAAATACCCCTTGATTACGGGAGACCTCTATCAGGTTTTTGAAACGAGCGATTTGCCGGGCGGAGTGGTGAATCTGGTAACGGGGCGCTTGAGCGAATTGCTGAAAGTGCTGGCGGAGCATGACGATCTGGACGCGATCTGGTGCTACGGAGACGCGGAAGCCTGTACAACGGCGAAGGCGCTTTCGGCGGGAAACCTGAAACAGGTGTGGACGAACGAAGGTCGTGAGATTGATTTCTTTGACGGAGCGCAGGGAGAGGGCCCGTGGTATTTGGAGCATGCGAATCAGGTAAAGAATATTTGGGTGCCGTACGGGGAGTGAGAGTGGATTGGTGAAAGAGTGGGAAAGCTGAAGAATAGGAAAGCTGAAGAATAGGAAAGCTGAAGAATAGAACTCTGGCATAAAAGCCAGCGCTACAGAGAAGAATGGGGAGACGCAAAAGGGGTGGCGAAAGCCACCCCTTAGTTTTGGTGGCGCTGGAATCCTGTAGCAGGAGCCCAGCGCCGTTTTTTCTGCAGGCGATCCTCAGGGAGCGTCGTAGAAGGTAACGAAGTACGGCTGAATTCCAGCTGCGACAGCCGTCTGCGACGTGAGTGCGCCGGTTGAGCCGATTGTGAAAAGGGAAATGCTGCCCGCAGTGGTATGGTTGCCAGAGTTATCGACAGCGAGCAATGTGCTTGTCGGGTCAATCGCCATACCCGTCGGGTTTTGACCGACAGCAACAGGCGAACCAACGGGAGCGGAGCTCGGCACCCCGGATGTCAGAGTGAATAGGTAGACTTGCCCATTTCCGCTCGGCGAGCCCTCGTCGAGAACATAGAGGTACTTGTCGTTGGGCGAGATAATCAGGTTAAGAACGGCTGTAGCGCTGGTGACGTTTACAGTGGTCGGACTCGTCAGGGTTCCACCGCTTCCAATGGAGAAACTGGTGACGGAGCCCTCGCTGTTGTTGGCGACGTAGAGGTCGGCTCCAGCTGGATCCACGGTTACGAACCATGGACCGCTACTCGCGGTGCTTCCAGTGGTGACCGGCGTGCCGACTGGAGTCAAGGCGCCAGTAGTCTGATTGATCGAGTAAATGCTGATGTTGTTGCCGCTGTTGTTGCTGACATACAGATAATTGCCGGTCTTATCGGCAACGATGCCCTCCGGAACATTTAGGTTGGTCGTGTAGGCAGTCACGGCCCCAATGGGCGTGAGGCTGCCGTCCGTCTGGCTAATGGTGAAGCCGTAGATCGTGCCGTTTGGATAGGTCGTTGAGTTTGATCCGTCGTCGATGACGTAGAGGAAGCGGCCATACGGATCGATCACGCCGGTGTTCTGGCCCGATTCTCCCGCAACGGTGAGCGTGGATCCGGCACTGGTCAACGCGCCTGTAGTGGCATTGATGGTGAACTCAAAGACGTAGCTGTTTGTCCCGTTCGTCGCGATGGAATAGAGATACATCCCGTTGGGGTTGAGGACGGTCTGGGACGGGAGGTAGCCAGGGGTGCCAGCTGTGCCGGTGGAAGTGAGATAGGGGCTGGCGGTTGCGTTGACCGAGTAGGCCCCAAGGTTCAGGTTGCCCGCGTTCGAGACATAAGCAAAGTGAGTCTTTCCGACGACTACGGTGAGTGTAGTAGCCGGCGAAGTAAGCGTTCCCTCGGTCGCTGTGATCGTAGGAGCACCGGCAGCAAACCCAGCGGCCAAGGCCGTTGAAGCGGAATTGGAGACGACGTTGGCCTGGGCCGGTGTGCTCGACACCCAGGTGACGGTTCCGAGAGGAGTACGCGTAGAGCCGTCGCTCAGCTTCTCTTGTGCAGTGAGCAGAATGGCATTGCCGATGGCAATGTTGGGGGCCGCAGGAGTAATCACGAGAGAGAGAGGAACCGGAGGAGTCACAGTGAGAGTTGTGCTTCCGGTTATTCCGTTGAGCGCGGCAGAGATCGACGACGTGCCAGCAGAAACGCCTGTGGCGACACCGGCAGTGGTGATAGTTGCGACGGAGGTGGTGACAGAAGACCAGGTGACCAAGCTCGTAACGTCTGTTCCGCCGTTTGACGTGGCCTTGAATGCCTGCGTTTGACCGACCCCGATCGAAGGATCAGCGGGCGTGACTGTAATGGAAGTGATCCCATTCACGGTGAGTGTCGTGGAGGCCGAAGTAATGCCCAGGGCCGTTGCCGTGATGGTGGTGGTGCCGTTGGCAACGCCCGTAGCCACGCCGGAGGTGCCGTTAATCGTAGCTACGGAAGTATTCGAAGAGCTCCAGGAAACACTAAGACCCGGAGTGACCGTGCCGTTGCTGTAAAATCCCGTAGCGGTGAACTGTTGCGTAGTGCCCGCGGTTATTGTCGGGTTGAGAGGACTGACAGTGATGTACCGCAAAGTCGGAGCGCAATTACATGCGGCCAGGATCAAAACGCACACCAGCGAAACCGCCGCTAGTGCCAATTCACTGGGCTTTCTTTTCATGACGCCTCCTCAGCGTGGGAAAGAGACAAGATTGTGCGTAAGAGGCATGGCTCGAACGACACTTTCTTTGAAAATACGGGCGGTTAGAAATGCATCAGCAGGCGAGGTAGCCACACCCAACCTTGGTCGTTGGATTCCCAAGTTGCCTCTGTACGGGGGAACGATACTTGAATTAATGAGTAGAAGCAAAATGGCTTGTTCGTCAGCGATGCCGGAGTGATAAATAGAAAATAAGGATCGGGGGACAAAGGTGAACTGATTTAGGTAAATTGGCGTGTCCACCGAACCCCGAGGCTAGGTTGGCGCTGGTTCCGATGTCCACAATGATGCGAATATGGAAACCTATTTTTGACGGAAGGGAACCCTTATGGGCAAACCGTTGACCATCGAAGATGTGCGCCTGGAGGAGTCCAGGCAACGGAAGAAGCATTGGAAACGATGGGGGCCGTATCTCTCCGAGAGGCAGTGGGGCACGGTGCGTGAGGATTACAGCGCGGACGGGAACGCTTGGGAATACTTTCCGTTTGAACATGCGCACGCACGGACGTACCGGTGGGGTGAAGACGGCCTGGGAGGGATCTGCGATCGGCATCAGGTGGTCTGCTTTGCTCTCGCTTTGTGGAATGGGAAGGACCCCATCCTGAAGGAAAGGCTATTCGGTCTGACGGGAAATCAGGGAAATCACGGCGAGGACGTGAAGGAGCAGTATTTTTACCTGGATTCGACGCCGACGCACAGCTATATGAAAATGCTGTACAAGTATCCGCAAACGGAATTCCCCTACCAGAGGTTGGTTGAAGAGAACCGGAAGAGAGGAAAGACAGAGCCGGAATTTGAGTTGATGGATGCCGAGATATTTAAGGAAAGTCGGTACTTTGATGTCTTTCTGGAGTATGCGAAGAGCGACTGCGAGGACATCCTCGTTAGAATCACCGCGTACAACCGAGGACCCGAGGCAGCCGATTTACATGTGCTGCCGACACTCTGGTTCCGGAATACATGGTCCTGGGGCAAGGATCTGCGGAGGCCGACAGCGCAGCGGGCTTGTGAAACGCCGGAAGGAATTTGCTCGGAGATTGAACATTGGCAATACGGGAAACGATGGCTGCTGGCTGCGGGGAAGCCGGAGCTGCTCTTTACGGAGAACGAAACCAACTACGTAAAGCTATTCCAGTACCGCGAGCGCGTGCCGTATGTGAAAGACGCCTTTCACGAATATGTGATCCACGGAAATAAACAGGCTGTGAACCCGGCGCAGAGCGGAACGAAGATGACTGCGTATTACGTGATGCACCTCGAACCGGAAACATCCGCGACCATCAAGCTGAGGCTCACTGACCTGGACCCGCGAGGGTCGATGGATCCGGAACTTCCTTGGGCGGGAAGCAGCACGGCGCCGGGTCAATTCAAGGCTGGCTCGGCGGGATTGGCCCCCGGCGATTTCCGCGAAGGATTTGATTCGGTATTCGCGCAGCGGATCAAGGAGGCCGACGAGTTTTATGATTCTCGGATCCCAAAGCACCTTTCAGCGGACGCTCGGCTGGTGATGAGGCAGGCCTATTCCGGAATGCTGTGGTCGAAGCAGTTTTATCACTACGCCGTGGAACAGTGGCTGGAAGGGGACCCTGTGGGGCCAGAGCCACCGACATCGCGGCGGCTTGGGCGAAACAAGGAATGGACTCACCTCTATAACGACGATGTGCTCTCCATGCCGGATAAGTGGGAGTATCCGTGGTATGCGGCGTGGGACCTGGCTTTTCACTGCATTCCGCTGGCGATTGTGGATGCAGACTTCGCCAAGGAGCAGCTGATCTTGTTGCTGCGCGAGTGGTACATGCACCCGAACGGACAATTGCCCGCGTATGAGTGGGCATTCGCTGACGTAAATCCACCGGTGCATGCCTGGGCAGCATGGCGCGTGTATAAGATCGATCGCCGCATGCGGGGAGTGGCGGACCGGGAGTTTCTGGAGCGGGTGTTCCACAAGCTGCTACTGAACTTCACGTGGTGGGTGAACCGGAAAGATCCCGAGGGACACAACATTTTTCAGGGCGGGTTTCTCGGGCTGGACAACATTGGAGTGTTTGACCGCTCGGCGCCGCTGCCGACCGGCGGACACCTGGAACAGTCCGACGGGACAAGCTGGATGGGCATGTACTGCCTGAACATGCTGGCCATCGCACTGGAATTGGCGAAGGACGACATGGCGTATGAGGACGTGGCCAGCAAATTCTTCGAACACTTCGTGCACATTGCTCACGCGATGAACGATATTGGAAGCCACGGAAGGTCATTGTGGGACGATGAAGACGGTTTCTACTACGACTTGCTGCATTTGCCGAATGGCGAAGATCACTTCATGAAGATAAGGTCGACCGTGGGTTTGATCCCCCTGTTTGCCGTGGAAACACTGGAGCCGGAAGTGGTGGACCGCTTGCCGGGATTCAAGAGGCGAATGCAGTGGTTTATCGACAACCACGAGGACGTGCCCGAACACATCGAAATGACGCAACGCTCCCCAAGAGGAGTGCGGAGGTTGCTTTCACTGGCCAATCGAAAACAATTGAAGCGCGTTCTGAAACGGATGCTGGACGAGACCGAATTCTTCTCGCCGCACGGGATTCGTGCGCTTTCGCGTTATCACCTCGATCATCCCTACGAGGTGCAGGTCAACGACCACGTCAGCCGGGTGGACTATGAGCCCGCGGAATCGACATCGGGGCTCTTTGGGGGCAATTCAAACTGGCGGGGACCGGTGTGGTTCCCGATGAACTACCTGCTGATCGAATCGCTGCAGAAGTTTCATCACTACTATGGCGAGGATTTCCGAATTGAGTGCCCGACCTATTCAAAGAACGAGATGGACTTATGGGAAGTCTCCGCGGAGATCTCCCGGCGGCTGACGAGGCTGTTTCTGCGCGATAAGAGTGGCCGCAGGCCGTTCACGGGCAGCAACGATTTATTCAACAAGGATCCACATTGGCGTGACCTGATCCTCTTCTACGAGTACTTTAATGGCGACAACGGCGCCGGCCTGGGAGCCAGTCATCAGACGGGCTGGACGGGGCTCGTGGCGAAACTGCTGGAGCAGAGTGGAGAGTAAACATGTCGTTGCTCGCGGAGGTGCAGTTCGGGAGGGAGGTCTGCGGCGAACTGCAAATTGCGGAGGCGCGGGAGTGGCTGGTGACCAACGGGCTGGGCGGCTACGCCAGCGGCACGGTAGCAGGCACAACGACGAGGAGATACCACGGTCTATTGGTGGCGGCGCTGCAGCCGCCGGTGAAGCGGACAGTGTTGGTCAACGGCATCGATGAGACGTTGCGGTACCTCGGGAACAGCTTTTCATTAGGCACGAACCGATGGAAGAGTGGATTCGTTTCTCCGAATGGATACCTGCAGATCGAGAATTTCCACCTGGAAGGATCGAAGCCGGTTTGGCGTTATGCAGTAGAAGACGCGCTGCTCGAAAAGCGGGTTTGGATGAAGGAGGGCGAAAACACCACGTACGTGAGATATAGCCTGGTGCGAGGAAGAGCTCCGATTGAGTTAGACGCCAAAGCGTTGGTGAATTACCGCGACTTTCACCAAACGACGCAAAATCCAGACTGGACGGCGCGAGTCGATGCAGTGGAGCGTGGATTGGAGGTCGTAGCGTTCGAAGGGGCGACGCCGTTCTATTTGAAGAGTGCCGCCGGAACCTGGACGGTGCGAAACGAATGGTATCGCAGCTATTATCTGCCGGCGGAACACGAGCGCGGTTTGGATGACGAGGAAGACAGGTTGTACGCGGGGCAGTTGCACTGCCAGCTCCAGACAGGCGAGAGCGTGACCATTGTGTTGAGCACAGAAGAAGGCGTCTCTCTGGACGGGGAAGACGCGCTCACCGAGCGATCTAATTATGAGGTGAAACTGTTTCAGAGCTGGCAGACGCATCGGGCTCGATCGTGCGCCAGCGTTGCCGACGACGAGCCCAGTTGGCTTTGGCAATTGGTATTGGCAGCGGATCAGTTTCTTGTGCGCCGCGGCTTGCCGGATCAGGAAAATGGATGGGGCGTCATCGCAGGTTACCCGTGGTTCAGCGACTGGGGACGAGATACAATGATCGCTCTACCGGGCTTAACGCTGGCGATGGGCCGGCCGGAGATCGCGCGAGAAATTCTTCTTTCGCTCACAAGGTACGTCGACGGGGGCATGCTGCCCAACACCTTTCCCGACGTGGGAGACACGCCGACCTACAACGCAGCGGACGCGACGCTGTGGCTGTTTGAAGCGCTACGCCAATATTTTGCCGCAACGCAGGATCAGGAGATCCTGGAGGAGTTGTATCCCTTGCTTGGGGCCATCATCGACGCGCACGTAAATGGCACACGATACAACATCAAAGTAGACCCGACGGACGCGCTGTTGTATGCGGGAAGCGCGCAAGTGCAAGTCACGTGGATGGACGCGAAGGTAGGCGATTGGTTGGTGACCCCACGAGCGGGAAAAGCCGCAGAGATCAATGCATTGTGGATCAATTCTCTGCAAACTATGGCGGGATTCGCGCGGTTGTTGGGGCGGCCGGGTGAGGGTTACGAAAGGCTGGGAGAAAAGGCCACCCGGAACTTTCAAAGGTTCTGGAATGCGGAGCGGCAGTGCTGCTACGACGTTATCGACACCGCCGGCGGGAATGACGCCGCGCTTAGGCCAAATCAGATTTTCGCCGTTTCCCTTCCGGTGAGCCCACTTTCTCACATGCAGCAAAAGGCGGTGGTGGACATCGTCGCAGAACAACTGCTGACGTCGCACGGACTGCGAAGCCTGGGACCGTTTGAGCCTGGGTATAAAGGGGAATATGAAGGAAGCACACGAGAACGCGATTCCGCTTATCATCAAGGGACGGTGTGGGGATGGCTGCTCGGGCCCTTTGCGCTTGCGCACTACCGAGTTTATAAGGACGCCGCCCTGGCGCAGAGCTTTCTGGAACCGTTGGGCATGACCATTAGCAGCGGAGGGTTGGGGACGCTGGGTGAGATTTTCTCCGGCGATGCGCCGTTTGCGCCTGTCGGTGCGATCGCTCAGGCGTGGACCGTCGGGGAAGTGATTCGCGCGTGGCAAGCGCTGAGCGCGGCCATGGCTCCAGTTGATGCGGCGGTGACCCCGCCGCTCTACTCTAGCCGCGGGGCAGGTTCGTAGAGTTCGATCAGGACCTTGCCGGCGGAGGGAGCCGAAAGCAGAAAAAAATTGATGCGAGTGCCGTCCGCCCCCGGCCGCGTGGCGGGATAGACGGGCTGCACCGAAAACTTCTGCTGGACGATTTGCGTGGCGCGATCGACGTCCTTACAGCGAAATTCCACCTGTTGCACACCTTCCCCAAACTTCTGCAGATACTTCGCAATGGCGCCGCTGCCGGCTGTGTCCTTAGAAGTTAGAACATCCATCGAAAGTCCACCAGGCAAGTGAAGCTCAAATTCACATGCGTCCTGGTCGGGCGGAACTTCCGCTAGACGCGGCAGGCCGCAGGCTTCGCGAATTTTTTCGAAGCGCGCGGGAAAAACCGCGAGGCCCACGGTTATATAGGGGTTGCCGCCCTCGAGAAGAGAAAACAGTTCAGGATCATCCCACCAGGGAAAGACGGCGTCCCGCGCGAGTGCACGGCCGATATGGTGAATCTCGGTAGCGGACGCCATGCGAACTTCCGGATCGTGGGAACTCATGCCATCGATGGCGCGTTGCAATGTGTCGTTCATGGTTGTGCCCATGTCTGCCCGATATTGTGCCGCAAATTGATGCTACGCCTGGACTGCTCCAGCACCCTGCCGGGGTCCCGCCCACAAAGAGACGAGAGTGGCCAGCAACAGAATACCCCCAACGACAGCCAAGGAAACAAGGACGGAGATATGTAACCACGGTTCGGCCACCATTTTCACGCCAATGAACATGAGCACCAGCGCGAGGCCGTATCCAAGATAGCGCAAATACTGGAGCAAGTCCGCCAGGAGGAAATACAGGGCGCGAAGACCGAGGATGGCGAAAACGTTGGACGAGTACACGATAAAGGGGTCTCGAGTGATGCCGAAGATGGCGGGAATGGAGTCCACAGCGAAGGTGACATCGGTAATCTCGATGACGATCAAGACCAGAAAGAGAGGAGTGGCGAAGATCTGGCCGGAGTGACGGACAAAGAAGCTGGCGCCGTTGTATTCCTTAGTCACGCGCAGATGAGTACTGGCAAAGCGAAAGATGGGATTTCGCTCGTAGTGGACCTCTTTGCCGTGCTTCCAGAGCATGTGCACGCCGGTATAGACAAGGAAGACACCGAAGGCCGGAAGGATCCAGTGGAACCTTGAGATGAGCGCGGCGCCGGCAGCGATCATAAGGCCCCGCATCACGAGCGCGCCGAGGATTCCCCACTCCAGAACTCGGTGCTGGACATTCTCGTTCACCTGAAATGTGCGGAAGAGGACCAGAAAGACGAAGAGATTGTCGACGCTGAGAGCCTTCTCGATTACGTAGCCTGTGAAATATTCCAGTCCCCGCTGCGCGCCGTACCAATGCCAGATGAAAAAGCCAAAGGTCAGAGCAATAGCAATCCAAACCGCACTCCAGAACGCGGCTTCGCGGATTTTGATTTTATGAGGTCTGCGATGGAAAACGCCGAGGTCTAAAGCAAGTGCGAGAAGGACGAAAAGGTTGAAAGAGAGCCAGAGCAGGGGTGTGCCCATGACGGACAAGGATAACGTAAGTCGGGGTCAGGCCCAACGCGGGATGATTGGAAGAGGGAAAGAGGATTCCATCGCACAGGAACCGCGCGGTGGAGAAGGGGTCCGCACTGCAAGGACTTCCTTCGGAATGACAGTTCCTTTCTCGCTCGAGTGCGTATCGGGAGCGACGGAGGAATTAAGGGGAGGAGAGTTTTCGGTTGTCCGTGGCGTTGAGGTTGCTAAGGTCGACACGCGTCGCTTGGCCGGGCTGGATCGAAACAGGAACGTCCCAGGCGAGACGGCGATCACCGGAGGTGGCTTCATTGCCGAGGGTGCTGACCCAGTAGTTGCCGGCGGGAAGGCCGCTGATGAAACCGTGGCCATCGAGGTCGGTTTGGGTTTTCGCGGCGAGATATTTGACTTGAGCTGTGTCCGGCGCCTGCTGGGCGACTTTGCGGCGATGTTCTGCATGGAGGTTATCCCAGTTGGTTTTGGGATTGACGCCGGAGAGTTCCAGCTCGATGCCCTGAACCGTGTTGGGATTGGTTTCAATGAATTTTCGAGTGGCGGCAAGAAATTCCTGCTTCTGCTTTTGGTAGCGTTCGGGATTGGACTCCTTGTCCGATTCACGATACTTGGGCAAGGGAAAGCCCTTGGTGACGCCTCCGGAATTGGAACGCTCATACGCTGCAAAAAATTCCGGGACGTTCATGATGTCGTTGACGGTGAGGAGCTTGTCGACATCCGGCGAAGTGAGGTCGACAATGTCGTGCGCTTTGATCCAGGACTTCATTTCCGGTGAGCACTTCAGGTTTTCGATGAACTGATCTCGGGTGGGAAGAACGTCCGCACCTTCAACTTCCTTTACGACATCGGCATAGCTTTTCGTCAGCACGTAGAACGTGAATTGGCGAATCGGCTCCGGCTGCGCACCGGTGGGAGCCATGGTGGCGGTAAGGGCAAGAGAGCCCGTAGTTCCTTGCGAGACGAGCGAAGCGGAGAGACAAGAGAGGGCGATCAGCGCCAGAAAAAAACGCAGAGAATGTCGCATGTGGGTCATCGTAGCAGATTGGATTTGCGCGGCAGGGAGAAAGGGAAGCGGGTTGTCCAATTGGGACAGAGCACGTTTCACCGAAAATCCGTGCTTGGTTCTCACGTGGCGGCGGAAGCGGCTCAGTAAAGCTGGAAACGGGTTTCGATCGTGACCCAGGCGGGCACCGGACGCTTGCTGGCGTCTCGGCCGGGAGAAAATCGCCAACCACGAACGGTTTCTACGGTGCTCTCGTCCAGGCCCATGCCGAGCCCTTGGACGACGCGAATACGCATGGCGCGGCCATCGGCGCCGACGAGAACCTGAAGGACGAGCTTTCCCTGCAACTTCACTTTCCGGGCTTCACCGGTGTAAAGCGGCTCCGGGCAGTAGATGCAAGTGACCGGGGAAACGGCGTTGTTGTAAGGGCCGTGGTCATTACCGTCGCCCGCGCCGGTTCCGTTCCCATCCCCCATTATGTCACCGTCACCCTCTCCAAAACCGTGACCACGTCCACGACCGACAGAATCCGTGTCGGAGGTCATCCAGGGCAGGCCGAGATGCGTCACGGTGGCGACGCATGCGGGTGCATTAGGGTCAAAGACGGCCGGTGGGGCGGGGAGTGCTGGCTGGTCATTGTGGGTTAGTCGCGGTGAACCAGAGGCATGGAAGAGCCAGGCGCGAGATAGCCGCAGCGCGCTGGCGAGAGCCAAGAGGAAGAATGGGCATGGGTTCCTACGCGGCAGTGCGAGTCTGAAAGGTGAGAATTCAGAGCGCGAAGAGTGGTTGCCTATATGCGCAAAAAGGAACGGCCCGCCTTCATAGGCTCAGGACAGGCAGAAGGCGGCCCTATATAAAGACTGGATTGCTGGTTTAGTAGAGGCGGAAGTTGACTTCGAATGTGACGATGGTTGGAACAGGCTTGCCGGAGGCGCCGGTTGCCGCTTTGCAGCGCCAGGTCTTTAGAGTGTTAAGAGTATTCTCGTCGAGGCCGAGGCCGGGGCTCTTGATGAGCCTCATGTTGGAGAGGTGGCCGTCGAGATTGACAACTGCTTCGACCAGCACGATGCCGGAATATTTTGCCTTGCGGGCTTCTTCCGAATAAGGCGGATTCGGCATGTAGAAGCAACTCGGCATGCCCACGCCATTCACGCCTGCGTGGAATGCGCCTCCGCCTGTGCCGCCGCCTTCACCAGGACCAAGACCACCACCGCTACCACTGCCAATGCCGCCACCCTCGCCAGAACCGATACCGCCTCCACCGCCGGGGCCATTGGACATATTTACGACGGAAGCCATCGGATCGCCGAAATTAGAGAGATTGGGATTGGCTACTTTCAGGTCCGGAGGACCGAGAAGCGTCGGATCCATGGCCAGTTTTGGATTCGGGTTCTTAATGACCGCCGTTGGCGGCGTAAACTGGGTCATGCTAAAGCGAGGGGCCTTGCCCTTCGTGGCAGGCAAAGGTGAACGATCGCCTCCGCCTCCACCCCCGCCAGCCTTATTCGCACCCGCGGGCAGTTTGGCGATGTAAGGAGAGATATCCAGAGGCGTCATGTCCAGCTGCTTCTTTTCCGCCTTGATGGGCTTCGCCAAGCTGAAGATGAATGGAGTCACCAGAAGAATGACCACGCCTGCATGCACGGCAAAGGCGATCGCTTGGGTCCAGCCAAAATTCTCATCCTTGGACCAAATGTCCTTGACCTTGATCGGCTTGATGCCTGGAGGCAGGGGCGCCTGTTTTGGCGGATTGAAAAACTCCTTGATGCGAGTGCCGAAGCCGCCGAAATTTCCACCCCAATCGACTTCCAGGCGCTTATCGGTCACATGCTTCGGCGCGTTCGGAGAAGACAAAAAGAACTTCAGGTTCTCGGCGAGCCCAGAGCCGAACGAATTCTTGGTGAAGGGAACGTCGGCGCGCTCAACGACCTTCACTGGGCGTTCAAAGAGAAACTGCTTCAGATTCGACCAGAAATTGTCCGGAATGAGAATGTCCGGCGTGCCGAAATTCGGCAGCGCTTCCTTAGGCACGGGAACGATTTCTTCCGGGCCTTTGCGCTTAGGTTTGCTGATCTCATCGGGAAGGAGGTTAGTGAGCACCTTTGTCCCTCTGTTCAATAAGACGCGGATTTCCCGCCAAAAGTTCGCCTAGCCGTTATGATTCGCGCTGGCTGGGAAAGGTTGCGCGACCCCAACGGCTGACACAGCTTCACAATATATTGTAACATACGTGGTTACACTGCTTTGCGGAATTTCCCGCCGTACAATAGAGGCCTGCGACCTTGGCCCGGTCCCATCAGGGAGTGGCGGCGCAAGAAGGGATATTACAAAGCTATATCTATGGCCGAACCACTGGAACTAAAGAAAACCCTGAACCTGCCGAAAACGGATTTTCCGATGAAGGCGAACCTCCCGCAGAACGAGCCGAAGCAGCTCGCGGCGTGGCAGGAATCGAAATTGTACGAGCGCATTCTGCAGGCGCGCGAAGGAAAGCCGCTGTTTGTGCTGCATGACGGCCCGCCGTATCCCACGGGCACGATCCACCTCGGGACCGGGCTAAACAAGATCCTGAAAGACATGATTGTGAAGTCGAAGAGCATGGCCGGGCATTACTCGCCCTATGTGCCGGGATGGGATTGCCACGGGCTGCCTATCGAGACGCAGGTGGAGAAAGAGTTAGGCGGAAAAGGAAAAGTGCCACCGGCGGAGTTCCGCCAGCGCTGCCGTGATTACGCAACGCGCTATGTGGAGCAACATAAGAAAGACTTTCAACGGCTGGGTGTGTTCGGGCAGTTCAACGACCCCTACCTGACGATGAGCCATCAGTACGAGGCGACGATTGCGAGCGCGTTTCTTGATTTCATGGAGAAGGGCTACGTGTATCGCGGGCGCAAGCCGGTGTACTGGTGCATTTACGACAACACGGCGCTGGCGGAAGCGGAAGTGGAATATGAGGACCACACGAGCCCGTCGATCTGGGTGACCTTCAAAGTGGTGGGCGGCGGGACGGGAGAGGCCGAGAAGATTGGGGCCAACGTGTCCGCGGTTATCTGGACGACGACTCCGTGGACGATTCCGCACAATCGCGCGCTGGCATTTCATCCTGATTTCGAATACGTGGTGGTGCAAACGGAAAAAGGCAAGTTGCTGCTGGCGGCGGATCGCGTGGCGGCGTTGCAGGCCGATTGCGATCTAAAACAGGCCGAAGAGTTGGTCCGCTTGAAGGGTCTGGATTTTGAAGGAATGAAATTCCAGCACCCGTTTTTGCCAATTCAGGTTCCGGGCGTGCTGGCGGACTATGTGACGCTGGATCAAGGAAGCGGCATTGTGCACACGGCTCCGGGGCACGGAGCGGAAGACTTCGTGACCGGGCAAAAGTATGGGCTCGAAACCTACGCGCCGCTAGACGACCGCGGTGTGTATCTGGAAGGCTTGCCGGAATACAAGGGCAAGGACGTGTTCGCGGCGAATCCGATTGTGGTGAAACTGCTGGCGGACCGCGGAGCGCTGCTGGCGAATCACCCTTACAAGCATACCTACCCGCACTGCTGGCGCTGCCACAACCCCGTGATTTTCCGTGCGACCGAACAGTGGTTCATCAAGATGGACCAGGCGAAGAGGGGTGGCACGGAAACGTTCCGTCAGGAAGCGTTGGCGCAGATTCCCACGGTTAAGTGGCTGCCGGCATGGGGCCAGGACCGCATGTATGAAATGGTCGAGAAGCGGCCGGACTGGTGCGTTTCGCGGCAGCGCTTCTGGGGCACGCCGATCATCGTGTTTTATTGCGACGGGTGCGGGGCGCGGCTGGAAGATTTTACGGCGCTGCGAAACGTAGTGAAGTGGTTTGAAAAAGAGGGCGCGGACGCCTGGTACAAACACTCGCCGGAGGAATTGCTGCCCCCGGGGACGAAGTGCCATTGCGGTGGTACGAAGTGGCGCAAGGAAAACGACATTCTGGACGTGTGGTTCGATTCGGGCTCTTCGCATCTGGCCGTGCTTCATGGGAAGGAATGGCCTGCGGACGTGTATCTCGAGGGACCAGACCAGTATCGAGGATGGTTCCACAGTTCGTTGCTGATCGCCGTAGGCGTGAAGGATCACGCGCCGTATCGAGGCGTGGTGACGCACGGCTGGACTCTGGACGAACAGGGGCGGCCGATGTCGAAGTCGCTTGGAAACGTAGTGCTGCCTTCAGAGATTTGCGACAAATGGGGCGCGGATTTGCTGCGTTTGTGGGTGGCCTCGCAGGAATATCAGGCCGACGTAAAGATGAGCGAGCGGGTGATGACGCAGCTCAGCGAAGCATACAAGAAAATCCGCAACACGTTCCGCTTTGCGCTGGGCAACCTGAACGATTTCGACCCGGGCCGCGATGCGCTGCCAAACGCGCAGTTGGATGAGATGGATCAATGGATGCTGGAACGGACGGCGGACCTGGTGAAGAAGTGCCGGGAGTGGTACGCGTCTTACGAATTCCACCGGATTTATCACGCGATTCACGATTTTTGTGTGGTGGACCTGAGCGCTTTTTATTACGACGTGCTAAAGGACCGGCTGTACACCAAGGCGCCGAAAAATAAATCGCGCAGGTCCGGACAGACGGCCATTTGGAAGATCACCAGCGCGCTGTTACGGCTGACGGTGCCGATCCTGGTGTTTACGTCGGAAGAGATCTGGAAATATTTCCCAAAGACGGCGGGAGAGCCCGAAAGCGCCCACATGACACTGTTCCCCGAAGAAGCGGAATTGCGCACAGGCATTGCGCCGGGGAAGGTGGACACGTGGGAGCTGCTGGGACGGGTGCGAGGCGAAGTGCTGAAGGCGCTGGAAGCGGCTCGCAATGAGAAGAAGCTGATTAACTCTGGCCTTGAGGCCAAGGTACTGCTGAACGCGGACCTGGAGTTGAAGGCCAAGCTGAAGCATTACCTGGCGGTGTTGCCCAGCCTGTTCATCGTTTCGCAAGTGGAATTGATCAATGCGGGCTCGGGAGAGTTCAAGGCGGAAAGCGTGCCTAGCCTGGAAGTGACGGTGCAGCGCGCTGACGGGAAGAAATGCGACCGCTGCTGGAACTACTCGACCCATGTCGGGGAGAATCCCCGGTATCCGACGATTTGCGAGCGGTGCAGCGAAGCCATCGCGGAGATCGAGGCAAAGGGATGAGGGGACGTGGAGGAAGTAGAGGAAGTGAAGGAGGGAAAGGAAATAAAGGACATTCGGTGCTTCCATCGTTCTCTACCTCTATCTCGACGGTGGGCGGGCGCAGATTCTTCTGTTCCTTTACTTCCTTCACCTCATCAACTTCCGTAGCCTCTTTCTATTCATGATCATTCCATCCCGTTTGCGCTGGCTGTGGCTGACGCTGGGAGTAGTGTTTCTGGACCGGGCGTCGAAGGTGTGGATCGAGTCGCGGCCTTTGGAATATTTCCCCCACGTGGTGATTAAAAATTTCTTTGAGATTATTCATTCGAGCAATCCGGGGATTGCGTTCAGTTTCTTTGCGGATGGTTCGTCGACGGCAATGCGATACGTGCTGATTCTTGGGTCGGCGGTGATCATCGGAGTCATCGCGTGGTTGCTGGTAGGTAGCCGTCACCTGAATCCTCTGAGCGCTGCAGGCCTGGCGCTGCTGCTTGCGGGTGCCACCGGGAACGTCACGGACCGGATCGTGCACGGCGCAGTGACGGATTTTCTGCAAGTGTGGCTGCGTTTTCTCCCATGGCACATTTTCAATCCTTGGCCGACGTTCAACGTGGCCGATTCGGCGGTCACGATCGGTGCCATTCTGATCGTACTTGATGTATTATTCGGACAGCAGGCGGCCTCGAAATCCTAGCTGGAATATCGATTATCTAAAATTCGCTCCAGAGAGAAGGCAGAGCCATGGTTCCTCGAACCTTTGGAATTTCCCGGAGAGATTTTCTTGGTGGAATGGTCGGGGCGGCAGCCATTGGCACGCTGCCTGGCGTGGGGCGGGCGCTCGGCGCGTTTCCCGGCGTGCAAAACGTATTCGTGCCGTATCAGTTTCCGAAGGATTTCATCTGGGGCGTGGCGACGGCGTCGTACCAGATAGAAGGCGCTTGGAATGTCGACGGCAAGGGCGAATCGATCTGGGACCGTTTCTCCCATACCGTTGGAAAAGTGAAGGGAGGCGACACAGGTGACGTCGCGTGCGATTCCTACCATCGTTACAGGGAAGACGTTGAGATTGCCAAGAAGTTGAACGTGAAGAGCTACCGGTTTTCGATTTCGTGGCCGCGCATTCAAGCAAACGGTACGGGACAGCCGAATCCAAAAGGTCTGGACTATTACAAGCGGCTCACGGATGAACTGCACAAGGCGGACATCCGGCCACTGGCGACGCTGTACCACTGGGACCTTCCCCAGGCGCTACAGGATGGGGGTGGGTGGGCGAACCGCGACATGGTGGGGCGGTTCACGGACTATGTGCAGATCGTAACGAAGGCGCTGGGCGATGGCGTTTCGCACTGGTGCATCTTGAACGAGCCGTGGGTGTTTGTGTTTTTGGGTTATTCGCGTGGGACTCACGCGCCGGCTCTCAAGGATTTTAGCGCCGCGATGCGGGCAAGCCATGTGGTGAATTTGGCGCAGGGGCAAGCGTTCCGCGCGATCAAGGCGGTGAATCCGAAATTCCAGGTGGGCACAGCGTTCAGCATGCAAAACTGCGAGCCAGCCACATCTAGCACGGAAGATAAAGCGGCAGCCGACCGCGCGCATGCTATCGGGAACATCTGGTTTCTGAACCCGGCGCTCAAGGGCGAATATCCCAAAGCGTTTGCGGGAGGGAATCCGGACGAGATCATGAGCGTGAAGCCCGGCGATATGGAACTCTGCAAAGCGCCGCTGGATTTTATCGGGATCAATTATTACCAGCGCCAATTGATTGCGGCAATTCCGTATGGCCCGGGGGAAGCGGCTTTCGGCGCGGACGCGTTCGATGCCACACAAGGGCCGTTGACGGACCTCGCATGGGAAGTCTGGCCGGACAGCTTCTATGAAATGGTCATGCGAATTACGCGGGAGTACAACAAGCCAGTCATCGAGATTACGGAGAATGGGTGCTCGTATCTGGACGCGCCGGACGCGCACGGACGTGTTCCCGATCAAAGGCGCATCGATTTTACGCGCGGCTATCTCAGCGCACTGGGCAGGGCAATGAAGGATGGAGCCAACGTGCGAGGGTATTATCACTGGAGCATCCTGGACAACTTCGAATGGGCGGAGGGCTACGCTCAGCGATTTGGGTTGGTGTACGTGGATTTCCGCGATCAGCGGCGAATCATCAAGGATTCCGGATATTGGTACGGAAGGCTGGCATCGTCCGGCAATCTGAGCTGAGCAGGATTGCTCAAGAATAATGACGGTAGGTTGCTGTTAGAGCCAGCGCAACTTCCAAAGAGAATGGGCAGGTTCTGCTCGAGCTAACCGGCTGTGGTGGATGTGCGGCGAGATGACGCCCGCTGCGGTACACTCGCGTCGTGATGGAAAGTCTAGAATCGAAGTTTGCGGCGACTGTGGAAGAAGCGGGCACGCGGCTGGACCGCGTGGTGGCGGCCCATTTTCCCGAGCTTTCACGGACACGGGTGCAGGAGCTGATTGAAGAAGGGCTGGTTTTGCTGAACGGCAAGCCGGCCAAGGATTCGCACAAGGTGCACGCGAACGACGTAATCCGCGTCGTGCCCCAGGAAAGGCCGGCCCTGCGTGCGGAGGCCGAAGCGATTCCGCTGGATGTCCTGTATGAGGATGAGGACGTCATTGCCATCAACAAGCCCGCGGGGATGAATGTCCATGCCGGAGCTGGAAATTCGCATGGAACACTGGTGAACGCGCTGCTGGGACGCGGGCTGTCACTCTCTCAGCCGGAAGATCCCTTGCGTCCGGGAATTGTGCACCGGCTGGATAAGGAAACCTCCGGGATTGTGCTGGTGGCGAAGAACGATTTTGCACACGCCAGACTTTCCGAGGCGTTCCGGCAGCGTGCGATAAAGAAGATATATATAGCCCTGGTGCAGGGAAGCATGGAAGAGGACCGCGGGCGAATTGAGCTGGCGATCGCTCGCGATCCGAACCGGCGCACGCGCATGACGGCGAAGCGTGCGGCGCAGTTACCAAATGCACGGCCAGCACGCACGGATTGGCGGGTAGTTACGCGGATTGATTCGACGAGTCTGCTGGAGATTCAGCTGCACACGGGACGGACGCATCAGATTCGCGCGCACTTTTCCGCGCTGCGCCACCCGGTTGTGGGGGACACATTGTATGGCGCCTCGGGACAACTGCACATTGGCCGTGCCACGCTTCCTTCGCTGGGCCGCAATTTCCTGCATGCGGCGAAGATCGGCTTTGAGCAGCCTCACAGCGGGAAAGCGATCGAACTCACCGCACCAGTGCCAGCCGAATTGAGAGACTACCTGGCGAAGCTGGCCACCGCGGCAGGCGAGAGCTCATTGCGAATTGACGCTGCCCTGAAGGGCTTTTTATAATCAAGGAACATGCGAACAAGAACTCTCGCCCTGTTGTTTGTCCTCGTGTTGTGCGGGGTCATGCCTTTCTTCGCGCAGCAAACCCAGAACCCTCCCCCGGCCAAACCGCCGGAAAGCAAGCCTGCCGAAGAGCAGCAGGTCCAGAAGAGCCAAACAACGATTCCGATCACAGTCAACTTGGTGGATGTGTTGTTCACGGTGCTGGACCGAAGAAACAAACTGGTTGCGAACCTGGAGAAGGAAGACTTCAAGATTCTTGATGACAACATTCAGCAAGACATCCGCTACTTCAGCAAGCAGAGCGACCTGCCCCTCCGCATCGGGATGCTGATGGACACCTCGAACAGCATCCGGGACCGGCTGAAATTCGAACAGGATGCGGCGAACAATTTCCTGTTCAGCGTTTTGCGGCGAAACAAGGATGAGGCGTTCGTGATGACTTTCGACGACGAGCCTCAGCTCATACAGGGTTTTACCGGTGATACGGGACTGCTGCGCGACCACATTTTGCGGACACGCGCAGGCGGTGGCACAGCGGTTTACGACGCGATCTACTATGCGTGCACAAAGGAACTCAATCATCCGCCTCGGCCACCCGGCGATCAGCCGGACGTGGTCCGCCGCGTAATGATCCTGATCAGCGACGGGGACGACAATCTTTCCACCCATACACGTGCGGAAGCGATTGAGATGGCGCAGCGCACAAGCGTGGTCATTTATACGATCAGCACGAGCACGCAGTGGGTCACGCTCGACGATCCGAGCAAGGAAAGAACCGGCAACCGCAAGTATCACCTGACGGAAGGCGACAAAATCCTCCAGGACCTGGCGGACGAGACGGGCGGACGGGCGTTCTATCCCTACCACGTGGACGATCTCGATCAATCATTCCAGGATATTGGCGACGAGCTACGGAATCAGTACTCCATTGCCTACAATCCGACCAACCATGCGGTGGATGGGCGGTATCACAGGATCAAAATCGATGTGCCGGATCACAAAGGATACCAGGTGCGGGCCCGGCGCGGATACTACGCGAGAGTGAACGGGGATACGAGCGCGAAGCCCGCCGGCGCGGGGAATTAGACCGCGGTTTGGTTCTTAGCCAATAAATCAGAGACTTGGGATTCGATTGCACTGCAAAAGCGGCGGCAAGCCGCCGCACCTAAAAAAAAGGCCGCAGGGTTCACAAAAGGCGCTCGTTTTGCGCTACAGGTTACTTGGAATCGTCATGGAGAACGACGGCATCAGACTCGGTTTCGCCCGACTCGATGGCGACCTGAGAACCGTCAGGTGAGAAACGGAACCGGAAGATCCTATCCTTCTTGAAATGGGTAAGCTGGCGGTGAGGCTTGCCGTCGAGCGGTTGCAGCCAGATATTGTCGACACCCTTCTCACGGACGAGGTACGCCACGGCCTTTCCTTCGGGCGTATAGACCAGTTCGTTGGGAAGGGCGCGCTGGTCCATATCCGCATAAGTCATCTGGTGAGTTTCGACGTTGTCGATGCGCAGCATTAGTTTGTGGTCGAGTTCGCGCAGTTCGAGCGAAACAATCTCCTTGCCATCCGGCGAAAGATCATAGGGACCAACGGAGTGTTTCACGACCGTTTCCGGCGAGCCGCCACCGCCTACGGGAATGCGCTTCACATAACGGTTGTCAGTATTATCCAAGTAATAGACCCAGTCGCCCGACTTCGGACACACAGGCATTTGTTCATTTTTTCCGGAGGTGAGCTGCATCATGTTGGTGCCGTTCACGTCGATGCGGCCCAGGTTGGCGGCAGCCATGGCGGTGGCGCCGAGCACGCGATAAACAAAGTAGCGCGCGTCACCGCAAATGGCGACCTGGTCCGCGGGCCGTTTGGTGTCGGTGCGCAGGGTGGCTTCCTCTCCGGTGGCGCTGATGGCCTTGAGATTCGACCCCTGAGGGACAACGAGCCGGCCATCCGGCATCCAATTCCAGCGCCCTACGGGCGTTTTGGATTTCAGCGGGATAGGATGCAACTGGTCCGGGTCGGACGCTGAGGCCAGGCTTAATTCAAAGACCAGTCTGCTCTGGAGAGCGACCAGGGTTTTCCCATCTTTGGAAAGTCCCAGCTTGCTGTAGTCGTTGGTATCAGCGGTCAACGAGCGATAGTTACCAGCCGGGTAGCTCACGTAGCCAATTTGTGTATTCATGTGCTCAGCGTCGAGCACGAGGGATGTGACAAGTAGGGCGGACCCGTCGGGCATCCAGACTGGGTCGTAGTAGTCGCGGTCCGGGGAGATGGCGACATCTCGGGTTTGGCCGGAAGCAGCATCCACGGCTAGGAAGCCGCCCAGATCGTCCTTGGTGGGCTGCACGATGGGAATCGCGATGGTCTTGCCGTCCGGCGACCATGCGGGAACGTAGCTATCGCTGAGCAACATACGATTGCGGAAGATGGGCTTGTCGAGGTTTCCGTCGCTTTTCGCCAGCCATAAATCCCAGTTGGGCGAATCGTGCAACTCGCGGAGAAAAACGAAACGCTGGCCATCGGGAGAGAAAGAGATCGGGCTGTCGACGTCTTCGATGATTGAGCGAGGCTCGCCGCCAAGGACGGAAGCGCTGTAAAGCTGGGATTCGGATTCGTTGGCCTCATCACGCCGGAGGAAATAGATGTAGTTGCCGTCGGGACTAAAGGAGAGCCCCTGATAGCGGGTGCGGGCGGGCGCCAGCACCTGCTTGTTCGTCATGGTCGGCAGATGGCGCAGCCAGAGAGACTGTTCGCCCTCCTCTTCGAGCGCTTGCAAGAGGTATTTGCCATCGGGAGAGATGGCCACCTGGGAGATGTGACCATTGTTGGAAACATTTTCGATGGAGAATTTTTCAAAAGGGGCGACCTTGGGCTTCTGCCCCATCTTCACGAATGTATAGACGCCGTAGACGGCCGCGACCGCCACGACCAAGAGGCCAAGAATAATCACGCCGGTGCCGATTTTGTTTTTCTGCGCCGCCTCGACTAGAACGCTGCTGCTTGTGGCTTGGGAAACACCCGGAGCGGAGGCAACGGCCGTGGTGCCGCTCGCTGCGGCGCGCACAGCTCCGCTTGGCGTACGGCTGGCTGCGATGGACGAATCGGAACTCGGGCGGCTGGGGTCCAATTCACGCTGCAAGCGCTTCAAGTCCGCGCGGACCTCGGCTGCGACCTGGTAGCGCAAGTCCTTATCCTTCTCAAGAAGCTTGTTCAGGATGCGCTCAAGTTCGGGTGGAACGCTGCTGTTCAGCTGTATGGGTGAAACCGGAGCGCTGTGAAGGATATTTCCAAAGATGACGGCGCTGGTCGACCCTGGAAAAGGGAGCGTGCCGGTCACGGCTTGATAGAGGACGGAGCCGAGGGAGAAGAGGTCGCTGCGGGCGTCAAGAGGCTCGCCGCGGGCTTGTTCCGGGGACATATACGCAATGGTGCCGACCGTTGTTCCGGGACTGGTGAGAAAGACGTCCCGCGTTCCGGCGATGGTCTCGCCCTCCATTGCGCCCTCGGGTTCGAGGAGCTTGGCCAGACCGAAATCGAGGATTTTGACCGTGCCGCGCTGTGTGAGGAAAAGATTGGCGGGCTTGATGTCCCGGTGGATGATGCCTTTTTTGTGAGCGGCATCGAGAGCGTCGGCAATTTCAATCCCGATGGCGACGGTGCGCGCTACGGGTAAAGGGCCGCGCGCGAGAACCTTCTCCAGAGATTCCCCTTCGAGGAGTTCCATGACGATGAAGGTTTGCCCTTCGTTTTCTTCGATGGCGTGAATGGTGCAGATTCCGGGATGGTTGAGGGCAGAAGCGGAACGTGCTTCGCGCAGGAACCGTTCCATTGCCTCCGCATCTTTGTTGCTGCTTTCCTGTAGAAATTTCAGGGCGACCCGGCGCCCGAGCTTTGTGTCTTCGGCCTCGTAAACGAGGCCCATGCCGCCGCTGCCGAGTTGGCGCAGGATACGGTAGTGACCGACAGTTTCGTTGATCATAGGGCGCGGTGTGAGGCTGAAAAAGTGCGCACAGCGATACTAGCCAAGGCGTTGCCTTGGGTCAATGTGGGGATTCTTGAGATGTTGAATTTCTACAATAGTGAGTGTGGCTGATCTGACGACTGAGAACGGAAAACTGTGAAACGCTCAGCCGCGGGGAGCGCGGGGGGCGTAATAGCCTTTGCGGGCGAGGACCTTGTAGTCCTTATTGTCCACATCCACGCGGATCTTCCGGAACTTGCCGTCGTTCGCACCATTCGTAGGATAGTAGCCTAGAGTGTACTGGCTACGGAGCTCTTCGGAAATCTGATCAAACGCTTCTTCGAGCTTCTTTTCGTTGTTGACGACGATCATGCGGCCGCCCGTTTCCTCGGCCAGTTTGTGAGCCACATCCGGGCGGCCACCACCAAAGCGGCGGTCGGCGACGAGAAGGATATGGATCACGGTGTCGGTCTTCTGAGCCGCTTCAATGGCGTCTTCCAATTTCACCTTGCTGCCTTCGTCCTCGGCGTCCGTAACAATGACAACGGCTTTGCGTCCCGCCTCGCCGTTCAGCTTGTCACCACAAGCCAGATAAATGGCATCGTAGAGCGCCGTTCCGGTCATGTTCTGGCCACCCACGGGGCCCGGGTTGCCGGCAATGTAGCCGCCTCCGGGAGTATTAATGCGAGCCTTGTTGATGGCGCGATCGAGGATGCTGCGGTCATCCGTGAAGTCCGCGAGAAGGTCGACGTCAGTGTCGAAGGAGATGATCATCGCTTCGTCGCCCTTGCGAAGGACGCGATGCAGGAAGCGCGCCCCGGCGTCCTGAATGGCGCCGAGCATGTACTGTTCGCTGCCGGAAGTGTCCAGAAGGAGGCCGAGGGTGATAGGGAGGTCCATCTCCTTGGTGAAGAAGGCGATCTGTTCCTCGTGGTTGTCTTCGAAAACCTTAAAGTTGTCCTGCTTCAAATCGGTGACGACACGCTTGTTCTTATCGCGGACTGTGGCGAAGAGGTTCACAAGTTTCACTTCCGACTTGATGACCGGCGGCTGACCCTGGGATTGCGATTGAGATTGGGTTTGTGGATGCCCCGGAAGGGCAGGCATGGCTAGAGCAAAGGCCGCGACAAAGGCGAGGCCCGGTATTCCTATTTTCTTGAACAAGCTCATCTTCACATTCCCGAATTTCACAGTTTCTGGGTATCCTTAAAGAAGTTCTGGCTCGGTCCGTCGATGTGACCGAGCCAAGACGATGCGCCCTGACCGTCTGGTTGGCTATACATTGGTACGATGCAACGAGCCGCCCAGGGGGATGCGTCGTACTACCAATGCTGCCGGAGTGTAAGTGTAACTGACCATTCTGGCCATGGAAAGTCTGGCCTCCTGACTATGAAAAGTCTACGACAAATGATGCGACTGGCTCCGGTGGCAGCCTTCCTTTTTCTTCCGTGCGGAATGGGCACGCAGGGGCAGGACCCGCCAGCGCCCCCGCCGCCGGCTCCCGCTCCGCCGGGGCAAGAGAAAACGCCGCCCTCGCCGAGCCATAGTCAAACCACCATTACCACGACGACGGCGATCGTGGTCGTTCCGGTGACGGTAAAGGACCGCAACGGCAACCTGGTGGCGGACGTCAAGCGGGATGAGTTCCGCGTGTTCGAAGACGGGGTCGAGCAGGAAATCCGCCGCATGGAAACAGACACGATGCCGATTTCGATGGTCGTCCTGATCGACAACGACCTGAAGCAGAAAGACATGGAACAGGTGGAGCCCAGCCTCGTTTCGATTGTGGCCGGCCTGAGCGTCAATGACGAAGCCTTCGTTTGCCGCTTTGACCAGTTTTTCCACGAGGGGAAGGGATTCACGAAGAACCAAGACGTATTAATCACGGAACTGAAGCGCACGCAGCTCTCTTCGCGCACCTCCGCGCCTGCGCCCGGCGACCCGTTCAACGGGCCAACGATAAATAACATTCCTGCGCCGGGAGCGCCGGACACGACTGGGAATGCTTCTCTCCGCGCGATTAAGGGACAGCCCACAAAGGCGCTGGACGATGCTGTCTACGATGCGGCCATGCTGCTGAAGGACCGCGATAGCCGCAAGCGGCGCAAGGTCATCCTTTTGATTTCGGACGGCCAGAACGGACCTAAGTTTAATACGCATAAATACGACGAAGTTCGCGAGGAATTGCTGCGTCAGGGGATTGCCGTTTATTGCGTGGCGACAGGCAGTTCGTACTTCGACCGCAAGTTCAACCGGCTGGTCAGCTATTCGCGCGATACAGGCGGCGATATTTACTACGGGGCAAAGCAGGTCTCGTTCTCCGAGTTCTATTCGCGGATCACCGAAGAGGCCAGGAACCAGTACACCCTGATTTACTCGCCGCGGGGAGACAGCAAGATCGATTACCACACCATCGAGGTGCGCGTGAAACGACCCGACCTCACAGTGCTGGCACGCGAAGGGTATTACGGCGGGACGCTGGCTAACGCGCAGTAATCCGCAGAACCAGCAGAAAAAATATCGAAGAAATGCGGAATCCTCTTGGCACCCGCCATGCCGGTCCGTATACGGCTGTGACCACGCGGAGTTGCACGCAGTTGACGCTCCGCGTACGACGAACGTGAGGAGGAATAAGGTAAATGGCAAAGAAAGCGAAGAAGGCCCCGAAGAAGGCCCCCAAGAAAATGATGGAGAAGTAATCCGGCCCGCAACGAATTTGGAAAGTCAGGCGCTTCGATCCCGTCGAGGCGCCTTTTTTGTTTTTAGATGGACGGGCCGGAGAGTGATTCTTCGTGGGCAGGACAGATGAGGGAGTAGGCGCAACTGCGGCAGGCGAATCCCGGTTTCGCGGGGAAGTGTTTGGCGCGAATATCGGCGGCGGTTTCTTGGACGATTCTCTCGGCCTCACCGATTTGTTTGGCGTCGCGGGTGGTAACGACGGTGGAGTTGTCCTGCAGGTAGTGGAAGACCAGCCGGACCGGATTCCATTCGAAGATTTCCCTGGCGGCGAGGGCGTAGATGCTCAACTGCAGGTCCTTACGGGCATCCGCCTCCTTTTTCGGCTTGCCGGTCTTGTAGTCGACAATTTCAACGTCGCTGGGGCCGAGTCCGTTCACTTGGTCCATGCGGCCGGCAAGGATCACGTCGTTTTCGAGCGGCAACTCAAAGCCTTTTTCCTGCTCCAGAATGTTCGGAGGGCCGGCGAGCACGGAGGCGTGAAACGCCTTGAGTTGCTCGAGCCCGTCTTTCTTGTACTCCGCTTCCTGGTATTCGTCTTCGTAGCCTGCGCTGCTCCACTCCGTATCGTAAATGCGCTGGACTTCTTCGAAAGGAAGCATGGTCCCCTTCTTTAGTTGATCCAGGAAACGCTTGATGGTGGTATGCATCACGCTGCCAAAGCTGAGCGTGGCGTGCGGTCCTTCCTTGAGGGACCAGAGGTGGCTGAAGGCGTATTGCTGTGGACATTTCCGGAAATTCTGGATGGCCGAGCTACTGAGCTTGAGCGGCTCCGGCACGGAAGGGCGATAGGTTTCCGCCCACTTGGCAATGCGGGCAAAGATCTTTGGCGGAGCCTCGCCAGCGGGGAAGAGGTCCGCTTCGCTAGCTGACGGTGTTGGGGCCATATCCTCGCGCGGCTTCACCCTGGGCGCGGAGAGGGAGATGTCCCGCCGCTTCACAACCGGGTCCATGACAATGTCCTCGATGAACACGGGGACCTTGTTCTTCCTCTCGGTCGTGGTGGTGATGGTGAGGCGCTCCTGTGCACGCGTAAGCGCAACGTAGAAGAGACGACGTTCTTCCTGAATATGGAAATCGCCTTGGGGAAGCTCCTCCTGCATCAGGCGAACGGGGAATTCGAAGAGCGGGGCACGATTACGCGCGGGGAAGGCATTGGAGTTTACGCGAAGGAGAAAGACGTGGGAGAACTCGAGGCCCTTTGCGCCGTGCACGGTCATTAATTGCACGGCGTCGCCCGGCGCATCGTCATCAAGGCTGATCGTGCCGTTGGCTTGTTCGAAGTAGTCGAGATACTCCAGAAATTCGGGCAAACCGCGGGTTTCGCTCTTCGGCTCCCAATCCCGGGCAAATTGGGCCAGTTGATTGACGTATTTGCGGTCCCGGGCTCCAGCTCGTTGGGGCACTTCGAGCCACTCGGTGAGGTCACCAAGAATTTCGCGGGCCGTGCGGCGGCGAATGGTCTTGCGCTGCTCGGCAAGGAATTCCAGAAGCACCCGAGTGGCACCATGCGACGGATCAAAGGGGAGTTGGCCTTGCGGGGTTTGCAATTGGTCGTAAAGAGCGGTGCCGCGCTTTTTGGCGGTGCGCTCCGCAAACCGGACGAGGTCTTCGGCGGCGAGGTGCCAGGCAGGAGCCGAAAGGACGCGGGCGCAAGCGATGTCGTCGTAGGGAAAGGCAATCAGGCGGAGATAGGCGAGAACGTCGCGGACGAGAGGATGCTCGAGGATGGAGAGCATGCTGATCACAAAGGGGATTTTTCGCCGGGAAAGCTCCTCGACGAGCAGGTCGCGGTGGGTGTGCTGGCGATAGAGAACGGCGAAATCGTGCCAGTGGCGGCCGGCTTTGTGAAGACGTTCGAGCTCGTCCGCGACCCACGACGCTTCGGATTCAGGAGAGTCGAGTTCGACGATGCGGATTTTTTCGCCTTCGAGGCGATTGGGTTGCAACACCTTTTTCGGAAATTCGGGGCTGACCTCATTCATGCCGATGGCCTGGGTAGCCACACGGAGAATGTTCGGCGAGGAGCGATAGTTCTGCGTCAGGGCCACGCGGTAGGGATGGGAATCCTCGCCTTCCTTCCATTCCGTGAAACGCTGGAGAAACAGTTTGAAGCTGCCAAAAGAAGCGCCGCGGAAACGGTAAATAGCCTGATCGTTGTCGCCAACCACGACGATATTGCGGGAATCGTTAGCGAGGAGGCGGAGCAGCTCGAGCTGGGCGATGTTGGTGTCCTGGAATTCGTCGACGAGGATGTGTTTGTACCGCTCGCGGAGTTGGCGGAGGCGCTTTGCATCGGATTTGAGCAGCGCGACAGCTTCCGCGATGGAGCCGTTGATGGCGATGGCACGCTTGTCGCGCAGGATCTCTTCACTGGCTCGGTAAGCCTGGGCAATTTCTTGCTGAAGGGCGACGTGCTCGGCGCGTTCCTTGTACGTGTCGTCGTCCAGCAGCTCTTTTTCGGCTTGCAGTTCGGCGGCGAGCTGGTCGGCGAAGGCCTGATAGTCGGCGCTGGAGACGAGTTCATCCTGGCAGCGCGAGAAGAAGGCAATGAAGTCGCTGAGGAATTGGCCGGGCTCGGCGAGGCGGCGGTACTTTTCGAGCTTCAAGCGCGCGAGATTGCGGCGAAGCAGAATCCAGTGATCGACGGATTCCAGGGCCAGGCGATTCGGGTCAACCTCTTTCAGGATGGTTTCGCAGAAGGAATGAAAGGTGGAGAGGACGACGTCTTTGCCGCGTTCGCCGACGGCCTTCACTACCCGAGCCTTCATTTCACCGGCAGCCTTTTTGGTGAAGGTGAGGCCGAGGATGTTTTCGCCGAGAAGGGAGGAGTCCGATTCGAGGAGATGGCGGATGCGTTCGGTGATGACGCGGGTTTTACCCGTTCCGGCGCCGGCAATGACGAGAAGGGGTCCGTCGCCATGGGTGATGGCCCGGAGTTGGGCTTCATTCAGTTGGGGACCGAAAGCTTCGGGCTTGCCCAGGTCAAAAAGCGTTTTTTGCGTGGCTGGCATCCTCATTCTTGAGGATAAGGCAGATCCATTTAGTTTGACAGACAACGAATGTACAGCGTGTGGAAATACCATGAATAAAGATGCCCGCCGCAGACTCTTCGACTTCGCTCAGGGCGAGCGGCGGCCGCTACACAAGCTCGGCAATGCGAGCGTGCATACTCATCGCTGGGAGGCTTGGCCGGAGGCGACGCGCGCGTTGAACTCTGCGGACCTCTTGCGCGGGACGGTGACGGCGGCCCAATTGCCGGATTCCGCGGCGAAGTGCTTGGCCAGGTAGACGATTTGCCCGATGTGGTAAGAGTAGTGCCCGATCTGGCGATTGATGGCTTGGGTGACGGAGTGCGGCTCGGTGCGAATGGTTACTGAGCGCGATAAGTCGGTGTCTGTTAATGGGGTCAACGCATCGAAGAGATATTTCCAGCCTTGTTCCCACAGGGTGAGCAGTTCGGCGCGGGTTTTGGGCGGCTCTTCGAATTCGGCGTCGCGATTACGGTCGGGCTTTTCACCATCGCTCGTGAGGAAGTTCGTCCAGCGCGAGCGCATGTTACCGGCCAAATGCTTCACGATGGTGGCAATGGAGTTGGATTCGGTGTCGAGACAGAGGAAGAGGCCGTCGTCGGGACATTGTTCCAGAGCGCGCTCGGCCAGCTTCTTATATTGACGGAAGAGGGCGATGGAATCGGTCAAGTGGGAAGTGGTGAATTCGTGTGGCATTCCCGCATTGTCCGCTTCTGCCATTCGCGGCGCAAGATTGGTGTGACCAGAATGACGAACTAACGAGGGGCGCGCTTGTCCTGAAATCGTAGTACACTCGAGGCCCGTCTTTTCTGCCTCTACGAATTTCTTCCAGGAGATCCTTATGTCGATCGCACAAGCATTGCTTCCCGAGTTCGATTATGAGATGGCCACAACGCGCAAGATGCTGGAACGATTCCCGGACGACAAGGCGGAATGGCGGCCACACGAGACTTGCATGACGATGGGGCGCCTCGCCGGGCACGTAGCCGAACTTCCCGGCTGGATTATGCCCACCGTGACTCAGGACAAGCTGGAATTGGATCCTAGTTACACGCCATACGCGATTCATTCCCGCGAGGACGCGCTGAAGAAATTTGACGAAGCGATAAAAGCCTCGCGGGCCGCGCTTGCCGGGGCAACCGACGAAATGCTGATGAAACCGTGGAGCCTGATCGCCGGCGGGAAAACAGTGCTGACGCTGCCGAAGGTGGCGGTGTTGCGGTCCTTTGTCATGAATCACATGATTCATCATCGCGGGCAGTTGGCGGCGTTTTACCGTGTTGCGGGCATTCCGGTGCCCTCCATCTACGGGCCCAGCAAAGACGAACAGGTGTTCTAGATCGTCTATCAGGAATGCGGAATCCTCAGCGGCTGGAGCCCAGCCATCGCCGCTGAATTTGCGTGGGGGCTAAAGCCCCCTACCTCCTAGAGAAAAAGACCACACTCTTTGCCTTTCAAGACAAAGACGCTCTTCAGGAGCACTCGATTCGATAGTCTGCCGACGGCGCAGGCGGCGGTCCCAACGGCCTTGTATAATTTTGTTTTGGTTTCAGGAGGTGCTTCGTGGATTATGCCGTCATTCTATCTGGCGTTCGAACTCCCATTGGAAAATTTCAGGGTGGTCTGGCCAGCTTCAGCGCAACGGAACTCGGCGGCAAGGTGGTAGCCGAAGCGGTCCGGCGGGCCGGGCTGCAGGCGAAGCAGATTGATGAAGTGATTTTGGGAAACGTGGTACAGGCTGGACTCGGGCAGAATCCCGCGCGACAGGCGGCGTTGAAAGGCGGCTGCGATCCGCGCGTCGCTGCGATGACGATCAACAAAGTGTGCGGGTCCGGTTTGAAGGCAGTTGCGCTGGCGACCCAGGCGGTACAGTTGGGCGAAAGCGAAATTGTGGTTGCCGGCGGAATGGAGTCAATGTCGAACTGTCCATACCTGTTGCCGAATGCACGCACCGGCTATCGCATCGGCGACCAGAAAGTCGTGGACTCGATGATCTGTGACGGCCTGTGGGATGCATACGAGAATTTCCATATGGGCATGACTGGTGAACTAGTCGCGGAAAAATATGGAATCACGCGCGAGGAGCAGGACAAGTTCGCGCTGGAGAGTCACCAGAAGGCGGTTCGCGCGCGGAGGTCGTGCTTTTTCGAGTCGCAGATTTTGCCCATCGAAGTGCCCCAAAAAAAGGGCGAGCCTGTAGTGATCAAGTACGACGAATCACCACGCGAGGACACGACGCTGGAAGTGCTGGCGAAGCTGAAGCCGGCGTTCAAAAAAGATGGAACGGTTACCGCAGGAAATGCGCCGGGAACGAATGACGGCGCGGCGGCGCTGGTCGTGGCCAGCGAACGCGTGGCCGCGAACCTGGGTAAGCAGCCCATGGCGCGGATCGTGGCGCAGGCAGTAAGCGACGTTGAGCCGAAGTGGGTCATGATGGCGCCCGTTGAAGCTGTGGAGAAGTTGCTGGCGAAGACAGGTTGGGACCGCGACAATGACGTGGATCTGGTGGAGCTGAACGAAGCGTTTTCCGTGGCCGCGATTGCGGTGACGCGGCAACTGAAGCTCAATCCGGAAAAAGTGAATGTGAATGGGGGCGCGGTCGCGCTGGGGCATCCGATTGGCGCGTCTGGAGCGCGCATCCTGGTGACCCTGCTTTACGAGTTGCAGCGTCGCAATCTGAAGCGTGGGATTGCGGCATTATGTCTGGGCGGTGGAAACGCGGTGGCTGTAGCCGTGGAGCGCATGTAGCAGGCGCTTGGAGAAGTGCCGGCAACTATTTTGGAGCGGCGTGGTGATCATACCTGATGGCTCGAGTTATTTTCCAAGCGCCGTCTTTGTATTGCCACAAATGAATGAACTGACCCTCTCCCACACCTTCCGTGTCTTCGTGACCGGGATGGTGGAAGCGATGAACCCCAACTTCGAGCGCACCATAGCCTTTCATTTAGTAGACGTGCAGGCTTCCGGGAACGAGTTCGCGTGTTACTCGCCCACAAATATTCTTCTTGACGCTTTCCGTCAGGGCCGCTCGGCCTAGCGTGAGCCCGCCATAATTGTGATAAAACTCCACGTCCTCCACGAAAAAAGAGGTGAACTTATCTAGATCGCAGTGGTTGTAGGAGTCAAAAAGCGCGGCATCGAGAGCGGCGACAGCCTTATCGAGTTCCGCCTGCGACTTGATGTCTTCGAGAGGAGGCACTGTCTGGGCGTTTACGGGCGCTACTTGTAAAGCAAGGAAAGCTAAGCAAAAGCCATTCCTAACTGAGCAAAGCGTCTCTTCATGGAGGAATCCCTTTCCAGAATTGGTGGAGCTGTGGAAAGGTACGAGCCCTTGGTGAGGAAAGTTCCCCCTGCCCCGCACTTTAGCGGATCGACTGAAGGTCGAATTCTGTCTTCCCATGTTGGTCGTCGAGAGTATCAATGCGAATCATCAGGGTCGAAGAATCGAATGTGTGGGGGTCGAACTCCAGCTTGACGATCTCTCCCACGTCGACCGCCGGAGTGTAGGGGTCGGTGGCAGGGAAAAAGGCGGAGCGGTCTTCTGACTTAGGGACAACCTCTTTGTCGTTCTGGATAATTGTCACCCTCACTGAGTTTGGCGGCGGCGCGTCCAGCATGTAGCAAATCTCGAGGGTCATGCGAAAGACCGCAGGCTTACCGTAGAAATCCTTCACCGCGTCCTGAGCGTTGCAATTCAGAGTCTGGCTGGAATGCTCGGCCACCTGGAGAAATGGTGTCTCAATGCGCACCCTGGTGATCAGGTTGTCGCTAACGCGAAGTTGTGGAATGGTGTGCGTGTACTGGGCGAGGAAGTCTTCACCCATCCCAGTTTGCCGCGTGCCCAGGAAATACGCCTCGCGAATCGCGCTGGACGTGAGAGGAAAATCGTAGCTCCATAGAGGAAAGGCAAGAAATAGAGCTAGGGTGATCGCGATCGCCTGACGTGGCGCTTTACCACAGGCTGAACGAAGATTGGACACGGTGCACCTCGCGGGATTCTCGCACGCATTGGTTTGCGAGGGTCCTGCTTGTGGGACGGAAAAGCGGGTGTAGGGGTTACGAAGTTGCGAGTGCCATGTGTTGTGACGCTACCACAGCGGCCTGTACGCGGCGCACTTGGGTGGGTGCGAAGGACATGCTGCTATAAAGACGGGTGAGGTGAGCATGGCGCACCGTGTTTGTCCGTGGTGGTTGGGGTACTTCCTGATTTCGCCGCTGCGCCGGATGCGGCAAGATCCCGCGCGCATCGTGGCCCCTTATATTCGCGAAGGGCAAACTGTACTTGAGCCAGGTCCCGGCATGGGCTTTTTCACTTTGGAATTGGCGCGGCTCGTTGGGGTCAGCGGGCGCGTGGTTGCCATCGATATTCAGCCGAAGATGCTGGAACGCTTAAAGCGGCGTGCCGCAAAAGTGGGATTGGCCGAGCGCATAGACGCGCGCCTGGCGCCTGCGGATTCCTTGGGGCTCGGGGGTTTGGCTGGTCGCATTGACTTCACGCTGGCCTTCGCCATGGTCCATGAACTGCCTGACGCGGGGCGATTTTTTCGGGAGATTGCCGGCGCGGCCAAACCGGAATCCTTGCCGCTCGTTGCCGAACCAAAGGGCCACGTGAAAGAACCGGAATTCGAGACGGAATTGCGGCTGGCCAAAGAAGCGGGGTTTGAGCTGGTCGATCAACCGGCAATCAAGGGAAGTTACACGGCGGTTTTCAAGAAGCGTTGATGTCGGCTGGACGCTGCCGTTACGCATTATTTAAGTTAGCGAAGGGGCAGCTGGACCGGGTCCGGCAACCGGCTTGGGGGCGTGGTGCAGCTCCGTGGCGCAGTAGGGGCAGAACTTGTCCCCGTCGTCGACTTCGCGTTGGCATTGCGGGCACGCAGGATGCAGGTTGTATTTGCAGTTGGGGCAGAAATTGAACCGCGCATTCACGGTGGCTGCGCACTGGGGGCAGGTGTAAGGCAGCGGCTCACGGACGAGCAGATAAATGATCAGTCCGATGAGGAAGTAGCCTGCCGACAGGATGAGGACCAGCAAGGTCCAGAGCGCGGGATGCATGCCGCGACGCTTCGCGTCGCGATAGACGTAGCCGAGCATGAAGAGCAAGATCGAAAAGCCGACTGCAACAGCGGTGATGACCGCGGCCAGGCCCAGGAAGGAAAGTCCGGGATTGTTGCGAAGGCTCTCATCGCCCGGAAAGATGTCGCCACCGGTACGAAAGCCATGAAGATTGACGGCGATACCGATAACCAGGGCCACGATGTAGAGCAGGATGCACATCCAGACAAGCCACTTGGGGATGATGCGGAGCTCATCGCGGAACCGGCTGCGCTCGCGCTTGCGGCGGAACCGGATCAGGCGAAGGCGTTCATTGAATGCGTCAGACATAGTTTCCTTTCGTAATACAAACAACCCAAGTCCATTCACCAGCAGCGGCCCGCCTCAGGCATCAGCCCTCTCATAGGCCTCGATTCCAGGAACGGGCGCCGTTGCTGGCGGCGCGCTGGTGGATGACGACGGTGACGGCGATCAGAGCCGGGACGGTCCACCAGAGCACAAAACCCAGTTCCAGAAGCGGCTTCGGCAAGTCCAGCCGCGCCCCAGCCCAGGCGAACAGGCGCCAGACAAATGGCGCGCTGAACACGCCGAGTAGCCAACTGGCAGCTGTGACGATCCAGAGCAGCACGTTGCTACTCGAAGTTTCCGCCGATTCTTGAGCGCGCAAGCGAACGCGCATTTGCGCGCGGGCGGCAAGATCGCGCGGGACGGCGACAGGCACGTTGCGAAAAGCACGGAGCAGTTCTTGCGTGCGTGCAGTTTCCGTCGAGCAGGCGGCGCACTCGCGCAGGTGTGCATCGAGCCAGGCTTGCTCTTCTCGGCCAAGCCCTTCCACAAGCGACTGGTGGAAGAGTTGCCGCGCGCGGGCGTGGAGGTTTTGGGTCATGCGGCACCTTCCGGCAAAGCCGATTTCAGAGCTTCGAGTCCGCGATAGAGACGCGACTTTACGGTCGAAAGTGGCGTGGAGAGGACCGTGGCGATTTCTTCGAGGCCGAGCTCTTCGTGGAAACGCAGAAGAAGCACTTCGCGATAGTACGAGGGAATCTTCAAGAGCGAAAGCTGGACGGCTTGCTGGTTTTCCCGCGTGACGAGAAGCTGCAGCGCCGATGCGGCGCGATCATCGGGCGGCTCGAAGGGCTGGCTGGATTCCGGGTCTGCCAGTTGTTCCAGGCTGGCAAGTTTCTTGCGTCGAGAGACGTCGATGACCAGATGGCGCGCAATGGCGAAGAGCCAGGATTCGAATTTGGATTTCGCGTTGTATTGGCTGCCGCGCTCGAGCACGCGAATCCAGGTTTCTTGGAAGAGGTCCTCCGCAAGAGCTGGATCGCCCGTAAGGAAAAGCAGGTAACGATAGAGGCGCTGCTGGTATTGCTCGATAAGGCGATCGAGAAGGTCAGGATCGCGGCGGCGAAGGCCATCGGCCAGGGTTTGGCGTTCGTCAGTCATGAGGCCGGTGAAGAGTACCGGTGACCTTGGAACCGTAAGAGTGAATGCCTGTGTGCTCATACTAACGTGGATACGGATGAGGTGGGGAAAAAGACGCAAGAAATAGGGACAGGCAAGGAGGTAGGGAAGTAAGGAACAAGCTTTGCGTGTTCAATGGTTTACCTTGTATCGAGTCTCTCTGCTCTTGAGGTCGAAAAGGGATTCCGCCAGTAAAGAACGCCTCTGGAATCATACAAACTAGAGTTGTCAAGCTACTTTTCAGGCAGAATGGTCGCGCGTATAACCTAGCGAAATGGTTCTATAGTATCCACAACGTCATCGGGGCAGCGAAACAACCGTGTTGGCCTCGGGCCAGGAGGCGTAGATGATCGAATACGTGAAGAGGATTTATGCGCGGCAAATGGGCCCGGCCGTTTTGGGGTTCGTGTTGGCGGCGGCGCCGTTGCTGGGGCAGGGCCTAGAGTATCCCCAAACGCGCAAGGTCGATCAGGTGGATGAATATCACGGAACGAAGGTGGTGGACCCGTACCGATGGCTCGAGGACGACAATTCGCCGGAGACGGCCAAGTGGGTCGCGGCGGAGAACAAAGTCACGTTCGCGTATCTCGACAAGATTCCCTACCGCGCACAAGTAAAGCAACGGCTCGAGCAACTCTTCAACTACCCAAAGTACACGGCGCCGTTCCGGAAAGGCGAATTGCTTTTCTACACAAAGAATGACGGGCTGCAGAATCAGAACGTCGTGTACGTGCAGAAGGGATTGGACGGCGCACCGGAAGTTCTGATCGACCCAAACAAATTTTCGCCTGATGGGACGACGCGATTGGGATCGTTTGAGGTTTCGCGCGACGGGCGCTATGCGGTATACGGAATGCAAGTTGGCGGTTCGGACTGGCGGGAATTGCACGTCCTGGATGTGGCAACGAAGAAGGATCTCTCCGATGACGTGAAATGGATCAAGTTCTCGAATGGGGCGTGGGCAGGCAACGGTTTTTTCTATAGCCGCTTCGACGAGCCGGAAAAAGGCCACGAACTCTCTTCCAAGAATGAGTATCAGAAGGTGTTCTACCACACCCTGGGCAAACTGCAATCCGAGGACGAACTGGTTTACGAAGACAAGGCCAACCCGCTGCGGGGCCACGATGTGAGCACAACTAACGACGAGAGATTCGTAATTCTCTCGATTGATGAATCGTCCAAAGGGAAGCGCGGCAACGCCCTCTACTTCCGGGACCTTTCGAAAAAGGAGAAGAATTTCACACCGATTGTCAGTGAAATTACCGATGACAGCTACGTCGTGGTTGATGATCTGGAAAGCAAGTTCCTGATATTCACCAACCACGGTGCACCCAATGGAAAGGTGGTGCTCTACGACCCGGCGAACCCGCAGTCACCCTGGAAGGACGTCCTGCCGGAAAAACCCGAAGCGCTGGATAGCGTGGAATCGCTTGGCGGAAAGCTCATCGCGACCTATCTGAAAGATGTGGCGAGCCGTGTGTATGTGTACAGCTTCGCGGGAGAGCCCGAGAACGAAATCGCTCTGCCCGGAGCGGGGGCCACAACTGGCTTTAAAGGGAATCGCAGCGATACAACAGCATTTTTTCTTTACTCCTCCCTGAACTATCCGATCACTGTGTTCCGGTACGACCTGCCGACGAAGAAAACCAGCGTATTCAAGGCGCCGGAAATTCCGAACTTCCGGCCAGAAGATTATGAGACCAAGGAAGTGTTTTACACCTCCAAGGATGGCACGCGCATTCCAATGTTCCTGGTCTACAAGAAAGGGCTGAGGTTGGACGGCACGAATCCGACGCTGCTCTATGGCTACGGAGGATTCAACGTCACGTTGCAGCCGACTTTCAGCTCGCTGCGGTTGGCGCTGCTCGAGCAGGGCTTTGTTTACGCCTCGGCGAACCTGCGAGGCGGCGGGGAATATGGCGAGAGGTGGCACGAAGCGGGAATCAAGGAGAGAAAGCAGAACGTGTTTGACGACTTCATCGCGGCAGCAGAGTGGCTTATCGCGAACAAATACACTTCACCGCAGCACCTGGCAATCAACGGCGGCTCAAACGGCGGGCTGCTTATAGGCGCGGTAATGAACCAACGCCCCGATCTGTTCCGCGTGGCGGTGCCACAGGTGGGCGTAATGGACATGCTGCGATACAACAAGTTCACCATCGGATACGGCTGGGCGCCGGATTATGGGACGAGCGACAATGCCAGCGAATTCAAGGCCCTTTATTCGTATTCGCCTTTGCACAACATCAAAGCGGGTGCGACGTACCCAGCGACGCTCATCACCACCGCTGACCACGATGACCGTGTCGTGCCGGCGCACTCGTTCAAATACGCGGCCACCTTGCAAGCAGAGGCAAGCCGCACGAATCCGGTGCTGATTCGAGTCGATACAATGTCGGCACACGGCGCCAGTAACACGGCAAAGGCAATTGCGCTGACGGCGGATATCTACTCCTTCATTTTTTGGAACCTGGAATTGACGCCGAAGTATTAGGCGAGACTGAGGCCGCACCAAAGGCGATGGAACATGTTCTGTCCAAGGTGTAAAACGGAGTATCGGCTGGGATTCACCCATTGCGTGGATTGCGATGTGGACCTTGTGCACGAACTGCCCAAGAATGCGATCGAAATGCGCCAACTCAGCGAAGACGGCGAGTACAGGGTAGCCGGAGGGCCGGGGGATCCGAATGAGGATCCGTTCTGCTCGTTCTGGAAGGGCGAGGACGCGCGCGTCCATGCCGAGTTGTGCGAGGTGCTTGAGGAAGCCGGGATTCCGCACAACACCGTGTTCCGGCGAGATCACCTGTTCAATTTGAGGAACTATCCCGCGTTCGAAGTGGGCGTGCCGTTTTCCTTGTATCAGCGAGCGGAAGACGCGGTGAAGGAAGCATATGGCACCGAGGATGTGGCAGACGTCGGCGCGCAGGAAGTGCGATTACTGCCAGATAGGCCTCCTCAAACGGCTCGCAAACTCCCCGAGGCGTTGACACCTTCGGAAGACGAGAACATTCCCGGGCCGCCGAACGCAGGCGAAGGGACGGATTGGTTTGCGGAGGACGCGACGGTGAAAGTGTGGTCCACGGAGGCGGGCGAACCTGGCGATTTTCTGGTGGCGGCTCTACATGAAAATGAGATTCGTTGTCGGCTGGAGAAAAAGGGCAGAAGGGTGGATTTGTACGTTCTGCCCGAGGATGAGAGCCGCGCGCGAGAGATTGTGCGGGAAGTGGTGGAGGGCGCGCCTCCGGAGTGAAATCGACGGGTTTTGCTTGACTTCGGTGATGGGCGGCGCTTTCATGCTGAGGCTCCTCCTTCCTCTACCGGGAGGCTCCCGTGAAAAAAGCGGCGGTGGGATTTCGTGTGCACTCGGGTTGGAGCGCTCTAGTGGCAGTGTGTTTGGAGAGGGGGGCGCCCGTCGTGCTGCATCGCGACCGGCCGCACCTGGTCGAGGAGTTCACGTTCCGGTTGCGGCAGCCGTATCACACGGCGAAGAGAATGCCTCTGGCCGAAGCGCGCAAGTTCGTTTCGGAGGCACAGGAAACGGCCAGGGAATTGGGGCATCGTGCGATTTACAAGCTGCAAGTGGAGTCCGGGGACCGCGGATACAAGTTGTGTGCTGGCGCGGTGCTGCTGGCCTCGGGGAAACCGCTGCCGGAACTCGAGAAGATATTGGCGTCGCACGCGATGATTCACACCGCGGATGGAGAATTGTTCCGGGAAGCTCTGACGCGTGCGTGCATCCGCTGTGGACTGCAAGTGGTGAGCGTGAAGGAACGAGAACTGCTTGCAGAGGCAGCGGATTCGTTTGGCCTCTCCGAGGCAGTCGTATTGAAGCGGGTCACGGACCTCGGAAAGCCGCTGGGTGCGCCGTGGTCGCAGGATGAAAAGTACGCAGCGCTGGCGGCGTGGCTGTCGTTGGCGAATAAAGATGGCTGCGGCGGCATGAGAAAAACGAGGCTGGCTTGACCCGATCGGCTGTGCGCAGGCATGCTCTCCTTCAGGCGGAGCGGCCCGTTTCCCTTACAGGGCAGGCGGAAAGTGAAGAAAGCTGGCATGAAAGCCAGCGCTACAGGGAAGCAAAAAAAAAGGTAAAAACTGGGGAGGTCTGGCGTGACGATCGACTCGATCAAGACGGTGGCCGTGCTGGGCGCGGGGACGATGGGAAATGGCATCGCGCATGTGTTTGCGCGCGCGGGATATGACGTGATTCTGCGTGACGTCGAAGAAAGCTTTCTACAGCGAGGTATGGAGACAATAGGAAAGAATCTGGACCGCGAGATCAGGAAAGGGAAGCTGACCGAAGCAGAGAAGCCGTCGGTCCTGGCGCGGCTAAAACCGATGACGGACATGAGCGCGATTGCGGCGGCGGATTTTGCGGTAGAGGCGGTGCCAGAGAAACTGGAGATCAAGCGCGCTGTGCTGACGGAGGCGGATCGCCTGCTGCGGCCGGGCGTAATTCTGACGAGCAACACCTCGTCGATTTCAATGACCACGCTGGCGGCGATGACCAAACGGCCGGAGCGTTTTGTGGGCATGCACTTCATGAATCCAGTCCCGATGATGGTGCTGGTGGAAGTGATCCGCGCGTTACAAACGGGCGACGAGGCTTTCGCTACGACGATGGAATTGGCGAAAAAGCTGGGGAAGACGCCGGTGGCGGTGAACGATGCGCCGGGGTTTGTGTCGAATCGGGTGCTGATGCCGCTGATTAATGAAGCGGCGTATGCGGTGATGGAAGGCGTGGCGACGCCAGAAGCGGTCGATGCGGTGATGAAGCTGGGCATGAATCACCCCATGGGGCCGCTGGAGCTGGCAGATTTTATCGGGCTGGACGTCTGCGTGGATATCATGCACGTGCTGCTTGAGGGATTGGGCGACCCGAAATATCGCGCGTGCCCGCTATTGAAGAAATATGTGGCCGCCGGTTGGCTGGGGCGGAAGAGCGGAAGAGGGTTTTACTCCTACGAAAAATAGATAGATCCTTGTCCAAAATGAAGATGCCCGCATGCAAGAAGCGCTTGCGCCCCTGCGCAAGCTTCAGCGCATGATCTCGACGAGAAGCACCCAGATGTTAAGGGTGGAAAAGATGAAGATGGCAAGGACGCCGAAGGCGGCGCAGTAGTAGCCGGAGCTGTGGCCCGCTAGGAGCAGGATGGCTCCCACGAGAAACGGAAGCAACTGAACTTCACCCAGCACCGATTCCAGCATGGATTCAAAGCGTGGCCGGCCCAGTTGCGCATGAGCGCGGATGGCGTGGCGATTCGACTTGATCTCCAGGAACCAGGTGGCCAGCGTAAACACCGCAAGTTCCGCCCCCAAGGATGGGCAGCGGTTGCGGAATCAACGCGGCCATGCTGTACACCAGAATCAGGACGAGGCGAGCCACGGTGGCCGCAGACCGCGCCGGCAGATGCGGAAACTCGAGGATGCGCGTGAGATTCACGGAGATGGCGACGATTGCCAAACCCGCGAGGGCTGCGGAAGAGCCAGCCGCGGCAATGAAGAAATTGGTCCACATGGGAGGAGTAGTATAAGACTGATGCCGGAGCGGGCGGGCGGAACAATGAAAAGCTTGCTCTCAATGAAACGATGAGAAAGCTCACAAAGATTATATTGATTGCGACTGGCTCGCGCGTGGTTGTAGGCGTGGGGCTTTCGTATCCCTACAAATGGGGCGAGGTTCCGAAGTGGAGGTTGCAGATTGTCGATAGTCACGGGAGACCGGTGTCTACGGCTGTAGCTAACCATGAATGGCTGGACCCTATCGACGAAGGAGTTACATTTGCTGACGCCAGGCAGGCAGATTCCATGGGGTTTGTTGAATTTCCTCAACGGCTACTGCACAACCGGCTTATCTTTGAGTTTCCCAGCGACGCGCCGAGCGCTCACATCTTTGTTTGTGTGGGAGACGAATATGGGGATGTGTTCTTCGACAAAGAGCATCCCGGGCTGCCCAGGGTGATGATATTGAGGAAAGGGTCGTGCCCGTACGGGTAGCCGCAAAGGCGAACATGGGGCGAAAATAGTATTTGCTTTTTATTCGCCTTTTGGGTAAGGTAGCGCCTGTAAGTTTTCAACAGGTGCCCCATGGACGACTTCCAGAGCAGTATTCCAGGTTGCATCGAACATGAGAGACTCGAGTTTGACCTGCTGGAGTTGCGCACTCGTGGGCAGTACCTGCTGCGGCTGCGCGGGCTAACCCGTCAGGAGCAGGCCGAGTGGGATCGGCGGGAGCGTGCGGCCCTGGCGCGGCTGGTCGATCATGAGCTGGAACATGGGTGCGGGCGTTGAAATCTTATTTTGGGCGAAAAGGAAAAAAGGGCTGGTATTCATCGGTACAAATTGGTAATATACCTGAATTGTAATGTACCAGAGGAACGGCGCAGGTCCCGCGCTGTTTTGAGGCTGAGCCCGAAAGCCTTATCGCAAAATTCCTAATTTCCTCCACCGAGGTGAGAAATGACAGATGAACGGGCGAAGTTGCTGGAAGCAGCGATCTCGCAGATCGAGAAGTCCTATGGGAAGGGCTCGATCATGCGGCTGGGCAGCAAAGATGTGCTGGTGCCGGTGAATGTGATTCCGTCGGGGTGCTTGTCTCTGGATTCGGCGCTGGGCGTGGGCGGATTTCCGCGGGGCCGTGTGATTGAGATCTACGGGCCGGAGTCGGGCGGTAAGACGACGATGACGCTGCACATCATTGCCGAAGCGCAGAAGCTGGGCGGGCAGGCAGCATTCATCGACGCGGAGCATGCGCTGGATCCCGCGTATGCGCGGAAGTTGGGTGTGGATGTGGACAATTTGCTCGTGTCTCAGCCGGACCACGGCGAACAGGCGCTGGAAATTGCGGAAACGTTGATCCGTTCGGGCGGCGTGGACGTAGTGGTGGTGGACTCCGTAGCGGCGTTGGTGCCGAAGGCGGAACTTGAAGGCGAAATGGGCGAGCCGCAGATGGGCTTGCAGGCGCGGCTGATGTCGCAGGCGCTGCGGAAACTGACTGCGATTGTTTCAAAGTCGAAAACCTGCCTGATTTTCATCAACCAGATTCGCGAGAAGATCGGCGTCATGTTCGGCAACCCGGAAACGACCACGGGAGGGCGCGCGCTGAAGTTTTACGCATCCATGCGTGTGGATATTCGCCGCGTGCAGTCGATCAAGGAAGGCGACCGCGTGGTCGGCTCCCGGACACGGGCGAAAGTGGTGAAGAACAAAGTGGCGGCGCCGTTCCGCGAAGCGGAGTTTGACATTCTTTATGGCGAAGGTATTTCGCGCGAAGGCGATTTACTGGATCTCGGCGTGGATAAAGGCGTCATCGAAAAGAGCGGGACGTGGCTCAGTTTCGGCGGCGAAAGAATGGGCCAGGGCCGCGAAAATGCCCGCATTTTCCTGAAGGAGAATAAGGACATTCGCGAGAAGCTAGAATCCACGTTGCGGAAGAAGATGGAAATTCCAGGAGGACACAATGCGGCGACGCCGGCACCGAGCGCCAGCGCCACTGTCACGCCAGAGAAGCCGGCAATGAAGGCAGCCGCCGCAGTGGCCGCAGGGGACGGCAAAGGGAGACCAACGCGGTAGAAGCAGAGTTTCTTCGAAGGAAGAGAGCGGGCGGGGCGGGGAAGGGTGACCCCGCCCGTTTCTTTTTTGAACGCAAAATCCGTAGAGTGTCCAAGCGAATGACTGCACGGAGTGCGCCATCCGACATTGGTACAGGAGAAAAAGGAAGGGCTGGACGGCGGGACAGTCGTTCAAAACAAAGCACATAATAACGTACTGGCCCTACTTAGCTATTGCCAGGCTAGGACGAAAATCGATAGACTACGTCTCAGTTTGAACAGGCTCTCGGCTTTGGACCTGAGAGAGAGTCTGTGAGACAGTGTTAAGTACCATGGAATGAGTCGGCAAGGGCTGTGGTACCGGGCATGCTTTGGTGTGGGAAAGCGTTGACCGGCGAAGCGAATTTGGGATAGATTCGCGGGACGCGGAGCACCACTAGAACTACTGGTCAGGGGCAAGGGTCAAGGGACGAATGAGCAAGGATTTGGGAAAAACACTCGCGGCGGCGTTCCTCATTGCAACGCTCGCTGTGCCGCTTTCCGCCGGTGAACCGGCTGGCAAAGCGGTTGTCAGCAATAGCAGCGGTACGTCGAAATCCAAAAAATCGAAAAGACATCTCGCTCCTTCGCGCTACCGCGGCTATGCGCCCACATATGCAGACTCCGTGAGCGCGGACGACCCGACCTTTGACGACCCCATCGTGCGGCAAGCTGCCGTGGACGCCCTGGGCCGCTACAACGGTTCTGTGGTGGCGGTGGACCCGAACACGGGTCGCATCCTCACGGTAGTCAATCAGCGCGTTGCCTTTAGCGACGGATATATTCCTTGCTCGACGATCAAGCCGACGATTGCTATCGCCGCGCTGGAAGAAAACGTCATCACCGACGACACGATGCTGAAGGTCGGTCCGCGCAAATACATGAATCTGACCGAAGCGCTGGCCCACTCGAACAATGCGTTTTTTGAAGAACTCGGGCGTCGTATGGGATTTGAGACGGTTTCGAAATATGGCCGCTTGCTCGGACTTGGCGAACTGGCAGGATACAATTTGCCCGACGAGCATCCAGGCTCGTTCCCAACGCAGCCTCCGGCGTTTGGCGGCGTGGCGAGAATGTCCAGCTTTGGCGAAGGCATCCAGATCACTCCTCTGCAACTCGCGGCCCTGGCGGCGGCATTTGCGAATGGCGGCACGCTCTATTATTTGCAGTACCCGCACACGCAGGAAGAAGTGCAGAATTTCGAGCCGAGGGTGAAGCGCGACTTGAACATCGCCAGCGTATTGCCGGAAGTGCGCGAGGGAATGCTGGCGGCCGTTCTGTACGGAACCGGCCGGCTGAGTTTTGACGCTGGCGGCGACGAGACTCCGCTGGGCAAGACCGGCACGTGCGACGATCATACCAATCCGTCTCACATCGGCTGGTTTGTGAGCTACGCTGATGAAGCTCACCCCAAGATCGCGCTGGCCGTGCTGTTGCGCGGCAATACTCGTGTTGTGAAGGGACCGATCGCGGCGGAAGTCGCGGGCAGGATTTATCGCCGTTTGCGCGAAGAGAATTATTTCGCGGAGCCGACAAAAACGGCTTCTGTCTCCCCGAATGTCAGCTTCGGGAAGTAGAACCCCTTGCTAAATTCACCTGAAGCCTTCTTGAAGTGTGGGAGCCCCGCCTTTTGCGCGATGGTGCCCGTACAAATTTACTCCCACCTTCGTTCGGCCGCCCGACAAGGGAGGGGAAATGCGTGAATAAATTAATGCGCTAAAGAATCGGCGGCCGATGCGGGTGGGCCTTCACGTGGACGCTGACAATCGGCTCGCTGATATGGCGGGCCGCGTCAAAGCAGGTGTCGCAGAGCCCGATACTGAATTGGTCTTCGCTCTTGGCGTGAAAGCTGCGATGGCATTCGAAGCAGGTGGAATATTCAGGCTGTTGGTGTTGCTCGCGTGTGTGAACTTCGGGATGGACCTCAAGCGTAATCATTTCAACTCCCCGAAATTGGGATGGGCAACTGTTGTGCCAGAAGAGGACGCTCAGGGGTATTGAAGGGATTGGATTTATTTCTCCCGTGGAACAGAAGCTGCGTGAATTGACGCAGAAACTCCGCGGAATCTCGCAAAAGCCCCCTTGGTGATTTGGACGCAACTCCCCCATAAACGATTGACGCCACAAGAGATTTGGGACAAAAGAGAATCGTGCGGTATTCTGAAGTTGTGTCGGAGTAATGGTCCCGAGGGGATCAGTAAAACCAAAGGGCAATTCGTTTGGAGGAAATTTTGAGCCGGGGATTTCTGTGGGTTCTGGGAGTGGTTGTAGTTGCCGGAGTTTTGGTGAGCGGCCACGCTCTTCGTCAACGTAGTGCAATCGAGAAAGAGTTTCAAAATCAGGTGACGCTGGCACGCGCTGAAGCGGATCGCATTCGCGCGCAGGTTGTTCTCCCGACAACGAGGAAGTTGCCTGCAGGCGAAAACTTCGCCATGGCGCTGCAGAGATTTGGGTTGAGCCCGGCTGAAGCGGGTCAGGCCACGGCGGCCGCCCAGCGCGCCTTCAATATGCGGCAATTGCGCGCCGGGAATACGCTGGTCGTGGGCCGGTCGGTTGTGGGGGAACTGCGCGAAATCAGTTACAAAATTGATCCGGACCGCATGCTGCACATTGTGCCGGCGACCGAAGGTTTTGCGGCGGAGGTGGAAGAGATTCCGTCGCACACGGAAGTTTCCGCAGTGAGCGGGCGTCTGGAAGACTCCTTGTTTAATGCGGTGGAAGAGGCCGGTGAGTCTCCTGAAGTGGCCATGCGGCTGGCGCAGATTTTTGCTTACGACCTGGATTTCTATACCGACCCTCGCAAGGGCGATACGTTCCACATCGTGGTGGAGAAGAAGAAATATACGAACGGCCAGACCGCGGGTTACGGGCGGATTCTGGCCGCGGAGTACGACAACGGCCGGAAGAAGTATCAGGCGCTGCTCTTTCACGATGATTTCGCGCATCCTGCGTACTACACGGCGGAAGGCAAGTCCCTGCAGAAAGCGTTTCTGCGCTCACCACTGAAGTTTGCCGCGCCAGTTACATCACACTTCAGCAAGGCGCGCTTCCATCCCATCTTGAAAACGTACCGGCCACATCTGGGAACGGATTACGGCGCGCCGATTGGAACCCCCGTGCAGACGATTGGAACTGGGCGGGTGGAATTCGCCGGTCCCAAGGGTGGCGACGGAAACATGGTGAAGATTGCGCACTCGCAGGGATATGAGACGATGTACCTGCATCTTTCGAAGATCCTCGTACACGTAGGCGAGCACGTAGAGATTGGAAAAACGATCGGATTGGTGGGAATGACCGGGCTGGCCACGGGCCCCCATCTGGATTTCCGGATTTCGCAAAAAGGCCAATTCCTGAACTTCGAAAAGCTGGGTCTGCCGACGTCGGACCCGGTCTCGAAGAAGAACTGGTCCGAATTTGCGGCGCTGCGGCAGCAGTGGCTGCCGGTGTTGGAGCACCCGGAACAGTTACAAGCCCAAGCCGCTGCCACAGCAACGCGCGTCGAGGGACAATAGGCTCCGAAGGGAGCTGCTCAGACTTGTTGTTCCGGAGCGGACAACGCAAAAGGCAGGAATCCGATTCCAATCCCCAGCGTCCGAGGTAGCTTCTCTGTCATTCCGAGCGGACCGTGGAACCCCTCTTTGCAAATAGCCAAGAGAGGAAGAGAGATTCCTCGTTTCGCGGATTCCATGCGGAATGGTGGGCTGGGTATAACCTGGCCCAACAAGAGATTCGAAAAGAAGTACAGGCCCGAGGAGGCTTAATGGCTCGCCGTTATTCCTGTGCATTGTTCCTGGCAGTGGCGTTGTCTTGCATGCAGATTCCGGGTTGCGGTGGCGGGTCAGGGACGAAGGTTCTTACGGTAACGACAACCTCCCTGAGCAACGGAACCGTGGGCATAGCGTATTCCTATTCGCTGCAGGCGTCGGGCGGATCGTCACCCTACACGTGGTCGCAAACCTCCGGCGGACCCATGCCGCCGGGTGTGACCCTGGGCAGCACGGGCATGTTTTCTGGCACGCCAACCAAGTCCGGCACCTATGGCCCTTATGTGTTTCAGGTGACCGACGCGTCGAACGCGACGGCTACCTCGCCCAGCCTGAGCCTCACTATCGGCACCAACACTCTTACAGTAGCCACAACTTCTCTTATGGGCGGCGTCGTCGGTACGTCCTACTCCTCCACCCTGGCGGCCAGCGGAGGGACGCCACCCTACTCTTGGACGGAGACTTCCGGCGGGTCCTTGCCGCCAGGACTGAGCCTGACCGGCGCTGGGGCAATTAGCGGGACGCCAACAGCCACAGGCACGTTTGGGCCGTACGTGTTCACCGTGACGGACTCCAGCAATGCCATGGCAGCTTCTTCTTCGCTCAGCATTACGATCACGGGGACAGCAGCGGTGGCGTGCACGCCGCAGGGGAACGAAGGGGCGCTGACGTCAGGGAAGCCCTACGCTTTTCTTTTGAAAGGCACCGACGGCAGCGGCAACCCGATTGTGATTGCCGGAAGCTTTACGCCAAATGGCAGTGGGGGCATTACCGCTGCAACGGCGGATTACAATGGGTTCACGGATGGACCTGCGTCGTTGCAGGTGAATCTCGCCGCCAGTTCGTATTCGTTCAGTTCTGCCTCGCAGGGATGTTTGTCGTTATCGTTTTCCGGCCTCACGCCAGCGGATGTGAGCGCGAAGCAGGCGGAACGGCCGTCGCGCTTTGTGTCGGAAATCACCACACATGCCAGAAAAATGACCGCGGCTTCGGTTCTCGGACCGCCGGTCTCGAACGTCCTCTTCAGTTTCTATCTGAGCGGGACGTACTATCACGCCGGACGAATCATCGAGTCTGACAACACAAATGGCAAAGGGACCAACGCCTCCGGCTTCCTCCACGCGCAGACGCCGAGTGCCTTCGCGCTCAGCGCTTTGCAGACAGCCTATGCCTTTGGTGTGGATGGATGGACTGCCACGGCGCAGGGACTCTTGCGCACTGCCATGGCAGGCTCCTTCGCCAATGCTTCTGCCACGATATCGACGGGATACACGGACTTGAATGTGGGCGGAACAGCTTCCGGGGAACTGACCGGAGGATATGGCAGCCTGAACAGCGGCATCGATGCAACCACAGGCCGAGGGACGGGCAACTACTTCCTGACCACTCCGAGCGGCAACCTCACGTTTGATTTTGTCTTTTATATTTTGAATGGATCGGACGTGATTCTGATTTCGACGAACGTGGCCTCCGGCGGCAGCACCACGCCGCTGCTATCGGGAAGAGCACTGGCGTCGAGTTCCAGCGCGGCGAACCCCGCGGCGGTGACTTTGAACGGTTATTACCTGTTGGCATCGGAAGGTTTGCAGACACTCGGGATCAACATAGGGAACATAGCGCAAATCGGAACGATGAACGCTGTGAGCGGCGGTTCCATAACGACAGCAACGATCTATTCGAACTACGCGGGAACTTACGCCAGCAACCAGTATCCAAACAGCAGCTACGCTCAGGAAACGGCGTCCGGAAGGGTGGCCCTGTCAGGTCTGACGAACCAACCGCCGGTGATTTACCTGACGGCTGGAAACACATCCGACGACGGCATTGTGGGATTCCTGGTGGGAACGGACCCGCAGGCGAGTTCGGGAGTGATCGTGAACCAGACGAGCAGCACGCCTAATTACACGACAGCGAGCGTGAGCGGGAATTTCGCCTCGAGTGCGGAAGAAGACGTGGATGGGAACAATGGGGCCTTTCTGGGAGGGTTTTCGTTCAACGGGACGGGCGGATACACCGTGACGTCGCAGACGACAGGAACAGTGCCGAACGTGCCGGCCAGCGGTTCGATCCTCATCAATACGGATGGCTCGGGCAATCTCAATGGCGGCAATTTTGTCCTCGTGACGAACGGCGCCGTGGTGTATGCGATCCCCAACTCAGGCGATCCCCTGCTCTTCGTGCTAACCTCCGGCACCCTACCGTAGCCGCGTAGGGGTCGCTCTTGCAGGGCCCGACTTCTGAAGCGGGCCGTTCTTTGCGCCCACAGAGACATTCGACAGGCCACTGCACAGGCATCGTTTGTATCCCGCACAGCCTTCCTATCATCTGTTATTGAAGAAGAGCTGCATACCCAACAAACTCTCTCCCGGAGGTGGTTGATGTCCATCCGACCTGTCAAGCGGCTGGTCCGTTCGAAACCCACGCGCGAGGGCGCTGGAGTGCATTTGCGCCGGGCCTTCGGCTTCGGCAACACCTCAGACTTCGATCCCTTCCTTCTGCTGGATGATTTCCGCAACGACGTGCCAGAAGATTATCTGGCCGGATTTCCCTGGCATCCGCATCGTGGCATCGAGACGATCACTTACGTCTTGGCGGGAACTGTGGAACACGGTGACAGCCTAGGCAACCGGGGAGCCATCGCTTCGGGCGACGTGCAATGGATGACCGCCGGCAGCGGTATTATCCACCAGGAAATGCCGAAGGGCGATTCCGCGGGACGCATGCATGGGTTTCAGTTGTGGGCGAACCTGCCCTCTTCTTTGAAAATGACTTCGCCGCGCTATCAGGAAGTGAAATCGCCAGACATCCCGGAAGTGACCGATGACGACGGAACGCACGTGCGCGTGGTCTGCGGAAACTTCTGGGGAACGAAAGGGCCAGTAGATGGGATTGCCGCCGACCCCATCTACCTGGATGTTTCCGTGCCGCCGGGAAAGCGCAAGGTGCTGCCGATAGAGACTACGCGCCATGCATTTGCCTATGTGTTCGCAGGGGCGGGGAAGTTCTGTAATGCGTCCGATCCGCTTTCGGTGCCGACGGAACCGGTGAGCTGGGCGGACACACATCCGCCGTCAGAAGCAGACAATCGGTCGCTCGTGCTGTTCGACCGCGGAGATGAAGTCATGGTCCAGGCTGGGGACGACGGAATCCGCTTCCTTCTGGTGTCCGGCAAGCCCCTGGAGGAGCCCGTCGCGTGGTACGGTCCGATTGTGATGAATACGCAGGAGCAATTGCGCGAGGCCTTTCACGATCTGGAAAAAGGCACATTCCTGAAGTCGAAATAGCAGGGCGGCTTAAATCGGACGGGACCCCGGCGCCGGCAAACGCTGCAGCCGCACCCATGCCTCTTGAATAATGGCATAGAGAAACGCGGTCGAGAGCCCGAAGAGAATCAGCCCGTTCAGCGCTTCCAGCGCACCCATCAGTTGCCAATGCGGCTCCAGGTTCATGCCGGAGTGTCCGAAGGTAGTCATGGCATTCAAGGAATAAAGCATGGACGATTTCTTGTCCGGCAAAGCGTGGAGC